>JGI26273J51734_10001676_pt1 | contig 11613 bp, 6 predicted proteins | sample SaaInlV_125m_DNA_FD_51734 | JGI IMG/M metagenome (IMG submission 51734) | reverse complement strand
CGATCGACCGATCGACCGATCGACCGATCGACCGCGCGCCAAGCCCCCTCGACGCGTCGACGTCGCGCGCGCGCGCGCGCCCGCCCAGGGTCCAGCGGTCCAGGGGCGGCGTCGAATCAATCGTCCGCCCTTCCGCAGTGCGCGGCGTGACCCCGGCGCCGGCGTCGCGCGCGCGTTCGACGACGACGGTCCCGACGATCGGACGACCCGACGAACGCGCGCGCGCACGGCCGGATCGACATGGCGTCGCGCGTCTCCGCGAGCGCGCGCGCGAGCGCGAACGCGCGAGGAATCGTGACGCCGCATCGTCGGCGTGGACGGACGGCGACGACGACGAAACGGGCGACGCGAGGGCGACGGTGCGCGCGCGTCGCGCGCGCGAACGCGTCGTCGACGAACGGTGGGCCGGGGCGATGGGATCGCGCGATGCAGACGCTGTCATCCGTCGCCGATCCCGCGGCGACGACGGCGATGCTGGACGAGCCTTTGACGCCGCACGAAGAGATTCGTCGAGGAACGCTCGCGAATGGGTTGAAGTACGTCATCTTACCGAACAAAGTTCCCGAGGGGAGATTTGAGGCGCACTTGGAGATGCACGTCGGGTCCGTGGACGAACGCGAAGACGAGCAAGGGCTGGCGCACCTCGTCGAGCACGTCACGTTTTTGGGTTCTCGAAAACGAGATCAGTGGCTCGGGAGCGGTACGCGAGGGAACGCGTACACGGATTTCCACCACACCGTGTTCCACATCCACGCACCGACGACGAACAAGGATGGACATTACATGCCGCCCAACGTGCTGGACATTCTCTACGACGTCGCGTTTGCGCCGCAACTCTTGGACACTCGCGTGGCGAAGGAGAAGAAAGCCGTGCTCGCCGAGGCTCAAATGATGAACACGATCGAGTACAGAGTGGACTGTCAGCTTCTAGAGCATTTGCACTGGGACAACCTCTTGGGCACGCGATTTCCGATCGGTAAGCTCGATCAGGTGGAAGCGTGGCCGGCGCAAGCGGTGCGAGACTTTCACGCGCGCTGGTATTTCCCAGCCAACGCCACGCTCTACGTCGTGGGCGACTTCGATGCCTCCGTGGACGAAGTCGAGGGTATGATTTCCGCCGCGTTCGACGAAGCGGCGCCCGCGGAAGGCGCGGAAGAAGCCGAGTCTCCTCTCAAACGTCACGCGGTGCGTCCTCCGGTGAAGCACGCGTACGGGGCGCCGTCGTACGAGCTCGACGAAATTCAACGCTCGAACGACGAGGCGAAGGCGTCGGGCAAAGACGACCCGTTCTTGCCTTTCGTCGCCCCCGAGGGTAAAGTGTCCATGTTCCAGCACGAACACTTGTCCAACGCGAGTTTCAACATATTTTCAAAATTGGCCATCAAGCCGCTCGAAAAGATGGGCGACTTGCACNGGACGATTTTGCAGCGCATTGTGTTGTTGGTGTTGCAGAGCCGCATTCAGGCGAGATACGCGGAAACTAATGCGGATTACAAACGCATTGAACTCGATCATAGCGACAGCGCGAGAGAGGGGTGTTGCGTCAGCACCGTCACCGTGACGTGCGAGCCGAGAGAGTACGAATTCGCCTTGCAAGTCGCCGTCGAGGAATCTCGACGATTGCAAAAGTTTGGATTGACGCCGAGCGAGCTCGATCGTTTTAAGGCGGCGATGTTGAGAGATTCTGAACAGCTCGCGCAGCAGGCGGGATGCGTGCCGAGCCTCGAAAATCTCGACTTTGTCATGGAGCAGGACGCCTGCGGACACGTCGTCATGGACCAGGTCGCGGGTCACGAGGCCTTGGTGCGCATGTCTGATTACATCACGCTCGAGGCGTGCAACGGCGCGTGNGATGAGCTTTTAGGTTTTATCGGTGAGTACGGCGTNGAGAACAATCGCAAACCGAACAGCGGTAAGTGCACCGCCATCGTCGCGTGCGTCCCAGCGACGATGACGAACGTCGACGGCGAGACGGTGCCGTTCGATATCACGCCCGAGCGCATAGAACAAGTTTTGGCGGCGGATTACGGTGAAATCACAGAGCCCGAGGATATCTTTGTGCCGGAGGTGTTGATTGCGGATGACGAAATCAACGCCCTCATCGAGCAAACGGCGCCGACGTTTACCGAGGCGACGTATCACGAGCCGACCGGCGTGTACCAGCGCACGCTGAGTAACGGTATTCGCGTCAACTACAAGGTGCTCGACGCCGAGCCTGGGAGCGCGTTCTTACGACTCGTCGTCCCGGGTGGTCGTTCGGTTGAGAGCCCGAACATCGGGCCCGGCGGAATCGGTTCGTCGGCGGTCGGTTTGCGCACCGTGCAAGAGGCTGGCGACGTCGGCGAATGGTCGCGCAAGCAAATCGAGCTCTTGACGATGCAACACTTGCTCGTGTACGACGTCGAGCCCGAGGTCGAGTACATGTTTTTGGATTCCGCGTTCGCCACGGATGGAGGCTTGAGGACTATTCTCGAGATCATGCACCTCACGCTGACGAAGCCGACGTGGGACGAGCAAGCGCTCGAGCGCGTCAAGGACATTTACCGCATGTTTCAGATTAACACGAACAAGAACATCGAGTTGCTCACGCANGACACCATCAACGCCGTGATTTACGAAGACCGAAGAATCATGGACCCGAACAAGGAGGCACTCCAGGCGCTGACGCTGGATGGCGTTCGAGACATGATCGAAGCTCAATTCGCGAGCGGGGCTTTGGAACTCAACATCGTCGGCGACATCATCCCCGAAGAAGTCGACGAAATGGTTCTCGCGTTCATGGGATCGATTCAGACCAAGCCCGCGCCGCCGTTGCCGCAAGTGCCCCCGCTGAAATTGAAAGAGGTGCCAAAGGATGATCCGGTGCGCGCGCAGCGGTTGTGGTTGAAGGACAGCGACGAAAGAGCGTGCGCGGTGGCCGCCGGACCGGGGCCATCCATGTGGGCGCCGATGACGAGTCTGTACTCTGAAATTCCGAGCTTTGTCAATCAAGACGCGTACACGCCGGAACAGATTGCAGCCTTGCGCGATCCCGTGAACGAGGTGGCGGCGGCGAAGGGGAACCCATTCGCGCAGCAGTCTGCGCGACGCGCGAATTCTTTGGCGACGTATTGCGCGGGGATGATGCTCGCAGAAGTTATCGGTGGTAGATTGTTCACAACGGTGCGCGACGCGTTGGGTCTGACGTACGACTGCAACTTTACAATGTCGTTTGGATTACAAAACAACGACGCGACGACGTACAGGTTGTTGGTGACGTCGACGCCGGAAAAAATTGATGAAGCTCTCAACGCCGGCGTGCGCGTGTTGCGTGGATTTCAGATGCAGCGCGTGAGCCAACGCGAGGTCGATCGCGCGCGTTTAACGCTGTTGAGTCGTCATGAGATGGATTTGAAGACGAACAACTACTGGGCCGATTTGATGCAGTGCACCAACACTCCAGATTTAGCGCCGCTGAAGAAGATTCAGTGCGTCGCCGATTTACCCCTCATGTACGACGCGATGACCGTGGACGATCTTCAAGAAGTTTACGATCGTCTCGGCTTGAGCGAAGGCGAGATCTTCACCAGCGTGACGATCGCCGGGCAGACAGAGCCGCCTCCATTCCTGTCGAAGAAGGACGTCGACGCCGCCGCGCTCGCCGCCCAGACGCTGACCGCCGCGCTCGGTGGCATCAACATCGCCGAAGCGATCAAGAGATTGAAGAAAGAGCAGTCTCCGTCCGCGAGCGCGGAGTAGTTGCTGATTAGATGGCTATTTTAATGTAAACGCTTTCTCTCACGACGGACGGCTCGCCGTAGAGTAAAAAAGTCAACCCAGTCTCCTCGCACAAACTCGGCGTGGTCACACCGCAACGCGCGCGCACGCGTCGTCGCAGACGAACCAACTAATACTCAGACACGTCATGGTGGGCACGCGCAGAGCGTCCACGTCGTCGTCGACGTCCGTCGCGCACGGCAAANATTTAATCAAGCAAATCCAGGCTGCGATCGCGACGAACGATCACGCCACGGCGCTGGAACGTTTGGACGATTTCAAAGTGCACGCGGCGACGACGTTCGTAGGAAACGAAGAAGACGAGCTCCGGCTGAGGCGCGAGGCGGCGGAACACGGGGTCATGATCAGCGCGGCGACGCGAGACGAGGAGAGCTTTGAGCGACACGCCTCGCAGGCGAAAGCTGCTTACGACGCCTGCAAGCGCGCGCCTTGCAAGCAACCCATCGAGCGTTCGCAAAATGAGGCGCTCATCGTCGGGTTAAACCTGTTGCGGTTGCTGGTTCAGAACCGCATCGCCGAGTTTCACGCCGAGCTTGAGACGACGGACGACGACGTCTTGAAAGATCAACGCGTGCAAGCGGTGTTGGAGCTCGAACAGTTTTTGATGGAGGGGGCGTATAACAAGATTGCGCAGCGACAAAACGCGCTACCAGATCCGAGCTACGAGTATTTCATGTCGATGTTGATGAACACGGTGCGAGACGAAATTGCGAGTTGCGCCGAGAGCGCGTACGGCTCGCTTACGGGCGCAGAGGCGATGAAATTGTTAGGATTCGCAAACGCTCAAGAGTTTGAAAAATACGCAAACGCGCGTGACTGGACGATGGACGCCAACGGAGGCGTGGTTTTCAACGAAGAAGTCGCGCCAGCGAGCGCCAGGGACATCCCGGCGGCCGCTCTGATAAATCAAACGTTGCTCTACGCCAAGGAACTCGAGCGCATCGTGTAGTCGCGCAGCATGCCTAGATTGTTCATCGGTTGTCAGTACACATCACACATTAGTCTTTTACGCTCGCGCGTCCACGGCGAGCGATCGGCGCTCACTCGGCGCTACGACGCCCCACTCGGCGTTAAGGTGTCCCACAACAGTCTTCAGTGCGCGACTCGCGACGCGCGCGACCATGCCGGACGAGAACCTCACAGAGTATGAGCGCCAGCGATTAGCGCACGTTCAGCGNAACCGCGAGTACATGGCTCGCTTGGGTGTGANCGCACTCGCGGATGACATTCGAAACAAGATGTCGTCGCGGAAGATTAGCACTACGTCACGGAAAAGAGTGAAGCGCGAAGAGCCGAGCGAGCCGACGAGGCGGTCGTCCAGGGTCGTCGGTGTGAAGGCCGAGTACGATGGATCGACCATCGACGCCTTGCTCGATGAGGACGAGGAAAACAAAAACGGTCGGGCGAGGAAGCGCGCGAGCGTCGACGCCGAGTTGGACGACGACGAGTTGGCAAAGGACGTCGTGGCGACGTCGAGAGAATGGCTCGCAGAAGCGCGAGAAAAGTTACTCGCCACGCGTGCGGACGTTGCTAATTCTTTTGTCGAAAAGTCAGCGAAAGACGAGGCGTGGCGCCGCGACGCCGTGGCGCGTTGGGGAGACAGCGTACCGTCTGCGCGTTCCGTGAGCGATTGGAAGGCGTGGACGATGTCTCGATTAGGAACGCCTCCGCCGCCGTCACCCATGCAATTGTTGCAAGAGTATTACGCGCATGACGCGTGGCAGTTGCTGATCGCGTGTGCTCTGATGTCGCGCGTCGCGAGCGGTGCTCTCAAACACGAATGCATATCAAACTTTTTCGCGAAATTCCCGACGCCGAGCGCGGCGCTCGCGGCGGATTCGCAGGACGTGTTCGAAATCATCAAGCGCCTCGGCTTGTTCCCCGGGAGGATGCGGACGATCGTGGAGGTGTCCACGAAGTTTCTATTGGAAACTGGCGAGTTTGAAGTCGGACTCGAGCCCGAGTTGAAAATTTACGGTATCGGCGAGTTTGGAGTGGATTCGTTTGAGATTTTTGCCCGTGGCGACGTCGGACGTAAACCAAAAGATTGCAACCTACAATCATTTTGCGCATGGCAGCGCCGTCACGGGAACGGGAAAGTTAAAGTCGAGACGTGACGTGCGATAGATGAGATAGATTGTCGACAAAACCGAGTGTGAAGCCATCGCGAGTCGCGCTTCTCGTCGTCCCCGCGCCAAGCGCGACAACATCGTCACATCGTCGCGCACACCGTGTGTGTGCGGCGATGCCACCGCTTGAGGATATCAAAAATGTGTTACTCGACGCGCTCACGGAGATCGAAAGCACGGCGCGCGACGTTCTCGCGAGTCTCGACGAACATCGTCTCGTTCGGGTGTCGAAGAGGCTCCCCGGCGGCGACGTCGAATGCGGAGCCGCGAACGCGCTGTTTCACGCCCTACGCGCGCAGAGCGGTCGTTATGCCTCCATCACGGTGACGTGCGTCTCGCCCATGGGCGTCGAACGTGAACACACGGCCAAATCGCTCGCCACGGCGGCGACGGAGCTCATACCAAACGCGTTCGCGTCAAAGCATTTCGCCGCCGTGCGCGTGCACGACGGCGGTGACAGCGGGATGATCACCATATGCACGTTAGAGCGATATGCCGAGCTGCGTGACGCGGGATCGGCGATGTGCGATAAATGCGGAAAATTTATCTCCGGCGGCGAACGCGGTTTGTGGTGGCATCGAAAGACGAGGCATAACGATTTACACCAGGAAGCCATGGACGCGGTGGAGAGAGAGCGAAACGCGCTCGTGGCGATGTCGACCTCGGGATCGAGGTCGGACCTCACGAACGGAGACGCGGCGTATTTGGATAATAAGACGAAAAAAGCGTCGCGGGAGGACGATTTGCGCGAGGCGATGGCGGCGGCCCGCCGCGGCGACGCCACTGTCATGGATGCCCTGATCGCGGCGAAGCGCGTCAAAGCACTGCCTTTGCCCGGACTTGAAGCCGCGCGGCGAGGCGATTTGAATCTCTTACGCTCGCTCGTTTCGCGCGATGGATGGGATCCACGCTCGAAGGACGCCGTCGATAAGCACGGTTCCAACGCGTTGCTTTGGGCCGCGGGCGCCGGGCACGTCGAGTGCGTCGAGTTTCTCGTCGAAAAATGCTGTATGAATCCTCAAACCTCCGTCCAGAGCGGACGGCGCTCGTACGCCGGTCGAAGCGCCTTGCACTGGGCGGCGCGAAACGGCCACGTCGAGGTGGTGGAATATCTGCTTTCGCGCGGCGTCGATCCGAACAGCACCACTGAAGACGGATCCACCGCTTTCGCGTGGGCTTGTTGGCAAGGTCATCTCGCCGTCATGCGCCAGCTCGTTGAACGCGCCGAGTGCGATTACAAGTCGTGCAACGATTACGGCTGTAACGTCGCGTGCTGGACCGCCATGGGCGCCGGTGGCGTCGAGTGTTGCGAATATCTCGCCTCACTCGGCGTGCCTTTCAATTTGATCAACGCCAACGGTCATAGCTGTTTACACAAAGCCGCACAGCGTGGAAATCGAGACGTGTGCGAGTGGCTCTTAGATACGCCGAGTCTGGGTCTAACGCGAGACCACGCCCAACCCGACGCGGAGGGATACGATCCGGCGGGTTTAGCTCTCGTGGAAGGCTTCAACGACGTCGCCGACTGGCTCAAGGCGCGCCAGCTCGAGCTCGAGTTCGCAAACCATAAATCTTAGCTCTAGCGTTTAGTCAAATTTCTCCACTCAAGTCGCGTCAGCTACATGGTTTGCTACGTTNTATTCTTCTAATCGCGACAAGCCGACGAACGCGCACGCGTAAGCATTCGCGTGCGCCGGTACCGTACAAGAACTTATACGTTTACGCGACTGGTATGCAGCGTTCGAGTACGGCTCCAAATAAATAGCTTCGGCGCGCGAGTCAACGTTTCGAGATTCGAGAACACGTTGGACGACGTGCCGAAGAAACGCAAAGGCTATGTCTATCGCTTCTTCGTTGTAATCGCTCACCCAAAAAGGAGGCGCGACGTTTCCTAACGATGGTGCGTTAGCTGCAAACGCATCGACGTGCTCACTGACGATTCGCTCAATAGCGCGCGCCCAGTCGCCGCCCACTGGCAATCCCGCGTTAAACGCGACGACGACGTCGTAAGCTGCTGCTTCAGATGCCGACGCTGACGCGANATCGCTGACTTCGGGATACAAGCCACGAATTGCCTGAATGCGCAGCCGCCCCGAACCATCAGTCGACGTCGCTTCACACACCACACCTGGATCAAGGCGTCGCAAAGTCGGACCGATGAACTCGACTTCGACGCGTTTGCAGTTCTCGAGCAGCACAGCGAGCGCGGCGAACGTGCGCCAGCGGGCGAGCTCGAACGCGTCCGCGGCGCCGAGCGCTCTGATCCTAAGCGTCCCACTCGTTGACGTGACGGAATATTCCTCGTACATCCGTTCGAGCGCGTCGACAATCGAGAGCACGGGCCCGAAAGTTTCCATGAGGCTCTCATCCTCGCTGAAGCGCGCGACGATGCTCGAACGTAGCGCTTCGCGACTACTGCCGGCCGTCTTTCGCGTGTCTGCAAGCATCGCCAGTCCGCGCGCTTGTGCANCGTCGTCGCGCGTCGTCGCGCTGTCCTCACCACGACACTCGCGCCTCGCCGTCGACCGCATGGACGCCGCGTCCACGCGTCTAGCGCGCTGCGCTGTAACGGCCTCGGCCAACGACCGAACGCCAAACGTCGANGCGCCGCAACTCCATCGCGCGCGCGCGGGATGACGAAAGGCGANGGCGGGCCGACGCACGTGATCAACACTGCGCCACTTCCTCGGGAAGACGTTCGAAATGTTCAACGCGACGCGCGCGCGTTCGGCAAGTCGCGCATCGCCTTCAGGGATTTGCAGTTTTGCATACCCGGGCGAACGGCGGCGGCGCCGGCTCGTGTCATCTTGACACCGACATCCGGAGTTGTCGAGTGCGGTGAAATGGTCGCCATCATGGGTCCTTCGGGATGCGGTAAGACGACTCTACTAGACATGGTCGCCGCGAAGAAAACCACGGCGTACGACGGCGAAGTCTTCTTTAACGGGTTGCCCCGCGACGACTTGTTCGCGCGTCTGACGAGCTACGTGCCGCAACAAGATCTTCTTCCCGCACACATCACGGTCTACGAAGCGGTAAAGTTCGTGCACGAACTCAGAGTAGAGGCGAATATGAGCCCAGACGAACGAGAAGCCGCCGTCATGGACGTCCTGCGTCTCCTCGGGCTCGACTCTATTCGAGATGAGCTCATCGGCGACGCGAGCGTACGAGGAATATCTGGCGGGCAAAAGCGACGTGTGACACTAGCGCGCGGATTAGCTGGTGGTTCACAGATCGTTTTCGCTGATGAGCCGACGTCGGGACTCAGCTCGACGGACGCCGAAACCGTCGTGCGAGCGATGGCNGTCGCGTCGGCGAGAACCGGCGTCGCGTTTGTCACCGTGATTCATCAGCCACGTGCGGAAGTCATGGATCTGTATCACTCGCTCATTCTGCTCACATCGTCGCCGGGACGGGTCGTGTACAACGGAGCTTATGAAGCCGCCGCCGCTTACTTTGCGGCTGCGGGATCGCCGGTGCCGAGTNGCGGAAACCCGGCTGACTTTTTCCTCGACGTCATCACTCCTGGCGCGCATGGTGAACGTTCGAACTTTTTTGCGCAGCGTTACGTCGAATTGCAACGTGATGGGGTCGAAAAACGCGTCGAAGCGTCTCTGGCCTTACCGAAGTTGACGCCGCTGGACGTTTTGCGCGAGACGGCGGTGATTCAAGGCTTGGTAGCATCGGATGTGCACGCAACGCGCATCGCGGCGANCTTTACAAAGCAACTTAAAGTACTGATGGAGCGCACACTCACAATCACCAAACGAAATCGTGTCGGTTTACGATTACGNTTCGGCGTTTCCATCGCGCAAGGCGTCGTCGTCGGGCTCGCTTTTTTCGACATTGCGAGCAAACCTGTCGTGAGCCAAATTTCTTTCTTTTTCATGTTGTTGCAAATGGGTACGATTGCGAATATGAGCGTTATGCCGGAGCTCATCGGCACGCGCCTTCTATTGAAAAACGAAGAAGCTGACGCGTTGTACTCGACCGGCGCGTCGATCGTCGTGCAGTCCAGCGTAAATAACACGTTGGCTGTGACGGGAAATTTCATCACATGTCTGCTCATGTTCGCATTTTCGCAGCTGTCGTGGTCCAAGTTCGGAACGTTGTACGCGTGGAGTTTGCTCAATTTCTTGTCTGTGACAAACTACTTGCGCTGCATCGCGGCGATTGCACCNAACGCGGCGCTGAGCGTTCAGACCGCGATGCCAGGACTTCTTTTCTTCATCTTATTTAATAATTTCTTCGTGAACAAGGCGACAGCGCCGGTGTTCATCAAATGGGCGATATACATCAGCCCTATGGCATGGGCAATCGAGCAGATCGTGTGCGGAATTTACGGCTTCAACGCCGATTTGGTAGCGTTTTACGGGTACGACGCCAGTACGAGTCGCACCGTCACGGCGCTCGGCGTTTTGTTGGGGGAGATGATTTTCTTTCAGTGCTTGGAAGTGATTTTGCTGAAGCGTTCGAACAGCATTGTGAGGTAGNCGTCTGNCATTCGCGAGNGAGCGCGCGTGAAGATACACATGCGCGAACCACACGGGGATCGAAAATGAACGATCGAGCTCTAGAAATAGAAGAAATAGGAATGCAAAGCGAAACCCACGCGACTGCCGTCGTCGTCTCCCGGTGCCTTCCACGTCGCTTGTGCACTCCGTCTTAGCGGTTAGTCACGGGAAAACACAGGGGGACTTGCTCACTTCGAACGTTGCTGGTTTCATTTATATCACCGAGGTGGACATGATGCAGAAATCGTTCATACAAGCCCTCGGCCGTACGTCCTCGGCCGTACGCGCCTCGGAGCGTTCGTGAGCGGCGCAAACGGCGCGCGCATCGACGTATGACGACGGCGCGGCGGTTTTTCGCGCGGCACCTCGTTTGGGTCCGCTTTAAGTAGTAGTTTGGGTCCGCTGTAGTAGTGTTTGTCCTCAAAAGTGCTGCGTACGTCGCTGTGTCGCTGACTCCTCTCGCCTTCTTGAAGTCATTGTGTTCTCTGTACTCTTCAAAGAACGCCTCCAGGTGTTCCTGGGAGGTCATATTTCCTTTCCAGAGTGCCTTGAGTTCTCGTTCTAACTCGCTACACTCTTCGTCAGCCTTCTTTGTGATCAGCACAAGTACTTTGTACCTCGTTGTGTTGTTGACTCCTCTCGCCTTCTTGAAGTCATTGTGTTCTCTGTACTCTTCAAAGAACTCTAAAAGATGGAGATTGGGTGTCATCTCTGTAAAACGCTTTGTCTCGTACTTCCACCCGCTTTTCAACTGTTCTTCGTACGCTTGAAACGCTGGAAACCTCAAGTCTTTGTCCACAATATTTTTTAAAGCGGCGAACTTGTTAGTGTTGGTATTACCACACGCAGCATCAAAATCCCCTGTGTCCCTGTACTTTTCTCCAAACCGCTGAAGGTAGTACACATCCTCGGGTCTCTCTAGCGGAAACAGCGTTGTGAATCGCTCCCACGCTTCTTTAAGTTCAGGTTCTTCGTCTGTGTACGGACACTCTTCTCGTTTGCGGACATTCATCAACGCCTGGTACTGAGCTGTGCCGCTCTTGCCTCGTGCCTCGTTTGGGTGAACTCCACGCTTAACATCACGCAGCCATGTAAGCAGATGCGTTTCTTTGCTTATCTTGGGTGGTTTGACGCTCAACGCGTCTACTCTCTTCACGAGATCGTCCATGGTGTGGCGTTTGAGCATCAAAGTT
>JGI26273J51734_10001673_pt1 | contig 11626 bp, 11 predicted proteins | sample SaaInlV_125m_DNA_FD_51734 | JGI IMG/M metagenome (IMG submission 51734) | reverse complement strand
AGGCATCCGATAAGGTGAGGGATCGAGGCGCGATCTGGCCAAATAGCAGCGCCGGACCATGGATCACCACATCCAAAGCGCCAAATTGAACACCTGCGCCAGTTTGCCCATCCGAAAATTGCACGCCATGCAGCACGAATTGGGGGTGAAACAACTCCGTCAATCCCAACTCCGCACGGCTAAACCGCACGATTGGCAATGTACGATCGGCGTTCAAGACTTGCGTTAATTTCTCACGCAAGGGTTCAGGCACCGGCAGCATACGATCTTGCATAATCGCAACCAACAAGCCGAAACAGAGCAAGACAGACCAGCACAGCGTACAGATCACCACAGCCAGCCGTGACATCGGCCGGCGCCGTGGCGGCGCTTTGTCCTCTTGATCTTGCTCAGCAGATTGCGCCATTGTGCAACTCACCCCTTTAGGCGGCCACCGTCGAAGGTCCAGGCCCGCTTGGTTACCCGGTCGGTATAATTAACAGTCAATTGATCCAAACGCGCCTCAGTGAGGTGTCTGAAATCCTCGCGGTCAAAGAAGTCTTCCGTGGCGTCCAATATCTCATCCAACGAGCCAACCCCGGTGGAATTCGCAGAGATAACAAAGCCAAGATCAAAGCTTCCATCGAGCCTGCGTCTGAGATCGACAAAGGCATCCGATAAGGTGAGGGATCGAGGCGCGATCTGCCCAAAGAGCAGCGCCGGACCATGGATCACCACATCCAAAGCGCCAAACTGAACACCTGCGCCAGTTTGCCCATCAGAAAATTGCACGCCATGCAGCACCAATTGGGGGTGAAACAACTCCGTCAATCCCAACTCCGCACGGCTAAACCGCACGATTGGCAATGTGCGATCGGCGTTCAGGACTTGCGTTAATTTCTCACGCAAGGGTTCAGGCACCGGCAGCATACGATCTTGCATAATCGCAACCAATAACCCGAAACAGAGCAAGACAGACCAGCACAGCGTATAGATCACCACAGCCAGCCGTGACATCGGCCGGCGCCGTGGCGGCGCTTTGTCCTCTTGATCTTGCTCAGCAGATTGCGCCATTGTGCAACTCACCCCTTTCAATTTACATATCTTGGCCTAAAACCAAGGGNGCAACAATGGCTCTCAGATATACCGAGGATATGATGATCTCAATCGGCGANAATGCACCGCAATTCACCCTGTCAACCAACGGTGGTGGCCAATTTTCCTTGGCAGATGCTGCCGGCAAGTATTTGATCTTGTATTTTTACCCGAAAGACGACACCCCGGGCTGCACCAAAGAAGCCATAGGATTTTCCGAAGAGCGCGCCGCCTTTGAGGCGCAAAATGCGATAGTCGTCGGCGTGTCGCGCGATACAGTAAAAAAACATGATAAATTCATCAGCAAATATGATTTGCGCATCCCTTTGATTGCCGACGAGGACGGCAGCCTCTGCGAAGCCTTTGNCACATGGGTGGAAAAGCAGATGTATGGCAAAACCTATATGGGCATCGAGCGCGCCACGTTTTTGATTTCACCAGAAGGAAAATTGCTACAGATTTGGCGCAAGGTCAAAGTCCCTGGCCATGTCGACGAGGTTTTGGCGCAGTTGCAGTCATTCAATTCATGATGACTTTNNCACAGATGGCCTGCGCGGTGCTCAACACCGCAGACGGGCGGGAAAAAACCGCTCTGTCACGGGGCTTTGCCGCGCAATGGTGCGCCGCGCGCGCCGCTGGGGACGATGTTGAAATTGGCACCTGTTCCCCGCCAGATATGCCCGCCCGCCCCAAAACGCCAGAGCTGCGTGCCCCCCGGGACGTACCAAGACGCAAGACAGGTTCAATCGAAGGGCGCAACGCTCTTTTACATGCGGTGGCCCATATAGAATTGAATGCCGTGGATCTGCATTGGGATTTGATCGCCCGATTCTCGCACATACCAATGCCTTTGGGATTTTATGATGATTGGGTGAAGGCGGCAGATGAAGAAAGCAAACATTTCAATCTGATGTGCGACTGTCTTGAAGCTCATGGCAGTTTTTACGGCGCAATGCCCGCCCATGCCGGCATGTGGCGGGCAGCCCAGGACACGCAGTCTGATTTTCTTGGCCGATTGGCGGTGGTGCCCATGGTGCTGGAAGCGCGCGGGCTGGACGTCACCCCTGGCATGATCCGCATTTTCGAAAATGCAAAAGACACACAGGTCGTCGCTGCGCTCAATGTCATCTATGCCGAAGAAGTCGCCCATGTGGCCTATGGTTCAAAATGGTTTCATTTTCTGTGCGGTCGGGACAATTTAGACCCCAAACCCCTGTTTCATGGCCTCGTGCGCCAGTATTTTCATGGCCCTCTCAAACCACCTTTCAACGAAGAAAAACGTGCCGAGGCAGGGATCGCACCCGATTTTTATTGGCCCCTCGCCGATGAAATGCCGCCACCACCGGCCATGCGATAGAGTTTGTGAGCAGAAACAAGCCGATTTAAGCGAATATAAAGGATTTGCCTCTATCAAATTCGTTGCGGTAGATTGGTCATTTGGGTATTCAGTCCGCAAAGATACCGCGCTCGGCGGCCCCTTGTAGATTGGAATTGAGATTTGGTCAGTGCACTTCGGTTAAGGTCACAACAATTCCTGGAACGACTCATGCCGGAAAAACGGCTGTTTTTGCGCAGTGGAACTGGCACGCGCTTTATTCGCCTCACGCCGTTGTCACAAATTTTCACTCTGGTCACATCAGCCGCTTTCATCGGATGGGCAATTGTTGCAACAGCCATCGTGCTGCTCGACACCATTGGTACAGGCAATTTCCGTGATCAGGCCCGGCGCGATCAAGCCATTTATGAAGAGCGATTGAATGCCCTCGCCAATGAGCGCGACACCCGCGCCGAGGAGGCTTTGACAGCGCAGGGACGTTTCAACACGGCCCTCGCGCAGGTGTCCGAAATGCAATCTGAGCTTCTGACATCAGAGGATCAACGGCGCGAATTGGACCGCGCGATGGAAGTGATGCAAGCCACGCTGCGGCGGGTCATGGGCCAACGGGAGCTTTTGCAGCGCGACTTGGATCAACTGGCCGCACAGCTTGACCACGACACTGGCAAACCTGTCGACGATAGCTCCTCAGAATCCGTGGCCAGCACAATGGATTACGTCACCGATACGCTGGAAGACGTGGCTGTGGAACGCGATCACGCCCGCCGGCGCGCCTTCCAAGCACATGAAGAAATGGCCAATTTGGAATTGGAAATTCAATTTCTCGAAGAAAAAGGCGCCGAATTTTTCGTCAGCTGGAAGAGGCGATGAGCATTTCGGTGAAGCCTCTCGACAAAATGTTTCGCAACGCTGGGTTGAATACTGACCGCTTGCTCGAGCAAGTGCGGCGCGGTTATTCGGGACAGGGTGGCGCCCTCTCCCCGATCACCTATGCCCCCGATGCTCTCAACACAGTTGATCCCACCGTTGACCGGGCCAATAACATTTTGGCTCACTCGACAAACTCAATATCTATCGTATTGCAGCTGAAAAAGCGCCCTTTGATATGCCGGTGAAATCTACCCATCGTTACACCAGCGGCTTCGGTCCGCGCTGGGGGCAGATGCACAATGGCTCTGATTTTGCTGCAAGTCGCGGAACCCCCATTTATGCCACCGCCGACGGGGTGGTTACACGCGCGGAATGGGGGAGCGGTTACGGCCGCGTTGTCTATGTCAAACACGCATTTGGCATAGAAACTCGCTATGCCCATTTGGCAAAAATTCGCGTAAAAAAAGGCCAACGCGTTTCCCGTGGACAAAGGATCGGTGATATGGGAAACTCAGGCAGATCAACCGGCACCCATCTTCACTATGAAGTCCGCGTGAATGGTAAAGCCGTAAACCCAATGACATTTATTAAGGCAGGAAGAGATGTTTTCTAAAAGCAAAATCAACGACCCATCCGCGAAACCCGACGCCGCCGCAGCCGAAAAACCCGCCGCGCCGATCAACAAACCAGCAGCAGAATTCAAACCTGCAGCACCGAAGGCAAAACCGCCCGCATCGGTCCTGTCGTCTGATCTTCACGTCACTGGCAACCTAAAAACCACCGGTGACATTCAAGTTGAGGGCCGCGTGGACGGCGACATCCGCGCCCATCTCTTAACCATCGGGGAAGGTGCGACCGTTAAAGGCGAAATCANTGCTGATGATGTTGTGGTAAATGGCCATGTNATTGGCCGGGTGCGTGGCCTAAAAGTGCGGCTGACCTCGACGGCACAGGTTGAGGGCGACATCATCCACAAAACCATCGCCATCGAAAGCGGCGCCCATTTTGAGGGCTCCGTCCAGCGCCAAGATGATCCTCTCAATCCAGGTGCGGCCAAGAAACCCGCCGCCGCCCCCGCTTCAAAAGAATAAATCAATCCGTTTTCGGGTTCAAAAGGCGTGGCTTTGGCCGCGCCTTTTTTGTCAGCGGCTTCCTACTCGCCCTGAGCATCCGCCCGCGATTTACCAGAGGCATTCATCGCCAAAGTCGCGGCCATCAAGCCATCGAGATCCCCATCCAACACCCCTTTGGTGTCTGAGGTTTCATAGGAGGTGCGCAAATCTTTGACCATCTGATAGGGTTGCAGCACATAGCTTCGGATCTGATTGCCCCAACCGGCGTCGCCTTTGTTGTCATGCGCCTCATTGATCGCAGCATTGCGCCGATCCAGCTCCATTTGATACAGGCGAGACTTTAAGGCCTTCATCGCAATATCGCGGTTCTGATGCTGTGATTTTTCCGAACTGGTCACGACGATCCCAGTGGGATGGTGCGTAATACGCACGGCAGAATCTGTCGTGTTCACATGCTGGCCACCGGCCCCGGAACTGCGATAGGTGTCGATGCGAATATCGGATGGGTTGACCTCAATTTCGATATTGTCATCCACAACAGGGTAGACCCACACCGAGCAAAAAGACGTGTGCCGTTTGGCGGCGGCGTCAAATGGGCTGATCCTGACCAAGCGGTGCACGCCCGACTCTGACTTCAACCAGCCATAGGCGTTATGCCCCGATATCTTATAGGCCGCAGACTTAATGCCCGCCTCCTCGCCCGCCGTTTCCGATTGCAGCTCGACCGTGTACCCTTTTTTCTCCGCCCAACGCACATACATGCGCGATAGCATCAAGGCCCAGTCGCAACTCTCCGTCCCACCAGCGCCAGAATTGATCTCAAGGAAGGTATCATTGCTGTCCGCCTCCCCGTCCAGCAGCGCGTCGAGCTCCTTTTCCGCGGCCGTGGTGCGCAGTGCTTTGAGAGCCTCTTCGGCATCTTTGACGACCTCTTCGTCATCCTCCGCAGCGCCCAGCTCAATCATTTCCAGATTGTCTGACAGATCTTGGCGGATTCCCTCATAGGTCGCGATGGCATCGACTAAAATCTGGCGATCCCGCATCAACTTTTGCGCCCGCTCTTGATCGTCCCAAAGACTGGGGTCTTCAATCATGGCGTTAAATTCTTCCAACCGATAGGGCGCGGTGTCGTAGTCTAGACGCTTGGCCAAAAGTCCCAAAGACTTTTCGATGGCTGCCACAACATTGACCATTTCCGCGCGCATATCAAACCTACCAGATTATGAAGTTCAGTTGGGATCGGTCTACCCAAGCGAGGAGCGATTGCCAAGCGCCACAACCGATTTTCGTCAGTAAAGCCCACCGGACGACAAAGAGCCAAAGGAGGCCTGGGGCGCCACAGTGATTGTCTTGCCGGTGGAGGTGATGACCTGTTGCATCTCTTCGGTCTCCCCTTCCGCAAACATGGGCATATTGCTGCTGACCTGAAAGCCCCCGTCAAAAGCCACACCAAAAATCGGCTCGCTTCCATCGCGGAAAAATTCAGCGACCACATGATCCCCCTCGGCGTCCTCTTGCAAACGCGCGCCTGTAAAGCGGTTGATGTTGATAAAGGTACCATTGTCCGGCACGGTGAATTCGCCGGCACCATAGCGCTCAATCGCCACCTCCATAAAGCGATTGAACACAGGTCCACACATGCCGCCACCGCCAGCGCCGCGGCCCAAAGGCTGTGGCTGGTCCATACCCATATAGCAGCCCGCAGCGATATTGCTGGTGAAGCCCACGAACCAGACATCCTTGGCCTCATTGGTGGTTCCGGTCTTTCCTGCCACGGGCACGGGAAGATTAACCGTCCGGCTGGCCGTGCCACGCTCAACGACCCCTTCCATCATCGCGGTTAATTGATAGGCGGTGACCGGATCCATCACCCGCTCGCGGTTTGACGTGATCTTGGGCAGGCGGCCGGCCATCAGATCGGGGGTTCGGCAATCGTCACAGCTGCGTTGATCATGCAAAAACACGGTTTTGCCGTTCCGATCTTGCACCCGATCAACCAAGGTGGGCTGCACCCGCTCGCCACCATTAGCGAACATGGCATAGGCTGACACCATTTTGTAAAGCGTCGTCTCTTCAGACCCCAGTGAGGCCGAAAGGTAGGGCTTCATGTTATCGTAAACCCCGAATTTCTCTGCATAAAGCGCAATCGTCGGCATGCCCAATTCCTGAGCCAATCGCACGGTCATGAGATTTCTTGATTGCTCGATACCCGTGCGCACCGGCGTCGGGCCATAGAATTTATCTGAGTAATTCTTGGGGCGCCACAAGCCTTGTGGCGTGTCGACCTCAATCGGCGCGTCAATCACAATGGTCGCTGGGCTATAGCCACTGTCGAGGGCGGCGGCATAGACAAAAGGCTTGAAAGAAGAGCCGGGCTGACGTTTGGCCTGCGTGGCGCGGTTGAACACGGAGTGTTGATAGGAAAATCCACCCTGCATCGCCAGGACCCGGCCCGTATGCACATCCATGGCGACAAACCCGCCTTGGATTTTTGGCACCTGACGCAATGACCAATTCACAAACACCCCATCTTCTGGGTTAACAACCGGCGACACCAAAATCACGTCACCGACGGAGAGCAAGTCTTTGATCCGCTTGGCTGCTGATTTGCTGATGCTGCCATCGCTATTTTGCTTTTTCGCCCATGTCACATCGCTGGCCGGTAGGATATGAGCGTCGCCCTCTATCCCTTCAATACCCAAGCGCGCATCGCTTTTCATCAGCTCCAACACAACCGCTGGACGCCAAAGCTGATTGATCACAATATCGCGCGGCACGTCGAGCTTGCTCATCGCGGCGCGCCAATCGCCCAGCTGCTCGGCGGCGATCACCTGACCTGTGCCATGATACACGCCTTGCGCCCGGTCATAATCTTCAAGCCCAAGCCGCAGGCTTTGCGCCGCCACCTGTTGCAATGTCGGATCAATCGTCGCCCGAACGGAATAGCCGCCAGTGAAAAATTCAGCCGTGCCAAAGTCGCGGGTCAATTGCCGGCGTATCTCATCTGTGGGGTAATCCCGCCCGGGAAGATTGCTGCGAAAGCTGGCAAAATCGCCACTTTGAACGGTCTTGAGAGGTTTCTTACGGGCCATCTCATACTCAATATCTGACAAGAACCCATTTTCATTCATCTCACGCAATACAAAATTGCGCCGCGCAATGGCCCGCTCACGCTGGCGCACGGGATGGTACTTTGATGGCGCCTTGGGCAAGGTGGCCAAATAGGCGACCTCCTCGGGTAAAAGATCGTCGAGAGGTTTGTTGAAATAGGTCTGTGCTGCCGCCGCGACCCCAAAGGAATTTTGCCCCAAAAAAATCTCATTAAGATAAAGCTCTAGGATACCTTCTTTATCCAAAGTACCTTCAATTCGCGTCGCCAATATCAGCTCTTTAATTTTACGTTCTGCCGAGCGTGACCCATCGAGCAGGAAGTTTTTCATCACCTGTTGCGTGATGGTCGAGGCACCGCGCAAATTGGCCCCACGCGAGACAATCGCGTCGCGCAGAGCTGCGGCCATCCCAGCTGGATCATAGCCCGCGTGGCTATAGAAATTCTTATCCTCAGCGGAAATAAACGCCGCCTTCACCAAATCCGGTATCTCATCGGCCGATGCAAAAAGGCGCCGTTCGGTCGCAAATTCATCGATGATATGCCCCTCACCCGAGTAAATCCGGCTGATCGTTTTCGGCTGATAGCTGGCCAATTCATCATGACTGGGCAACCCTTGCCCATAGATCAGGAAAATTGCACCTAAGACCGCCGCGCCAAACACCCCAGCCAAAGTCAGCGATGAAAAAATTGCCCCCAAAATGCGCAAGCACAGAATCGCGAGGCGCGCGCAGGATTTGGTGATTAATTTTCCGAGGGCGCTCAGGCTGGGCATAGGGGGTTTGGCTCCGTCTTTTCGTCTCTATATGCGGTGCGCCGGCTCAGGTCAAAACACGAATGCGCCAAATGTAAGCGCAGAGCGGCTCAAATTGTTCAAAGCCCGTCTTGCAGGCCAAATCTTGCTGAAATTTCATACATATCGATTGTGCATAAACTGCTTCAAACGCCGCAGGCCCTCAATAATTTCTCCAGTCGCTTGTGCATAGGACAGCCGAATTGTGTGCCCCCCCCGGATCGGGTCGAAATCCAGTCCAGGCGTAAGAGCCACCCCCGCCTCTTGCAAGACTTCCGCAGCAAAGGTCCGACTGTCGACGCCAAACTCAGAGATATCTGCATAAATATAAAAAGCCCCATCTGGCGGCGCGATCTGCGTCAAACCCGCCTCAGGCAGGCCTTGCAGCATCAGGCGGCGGTTCTCGCGATAGACGGCCAGGTTTTCTTGCATTTCATCGTGGCTTTGCAGGGCCGCCAAAGCCGCCAGCTGACTAACATGCGGCGGGCAGATGAACATATTTTGCGCCAAACGCTCGACACTGCGCAGATGATCTTCCGGCACCACCAGCCAGCCAATCCGCCAACCAGTCATCGAGAAATACTTCGAAAAAGAATTGATCACATAGGCCCGATCTGTGACCTCAAGCGCCGTGACGGCTTTTTTGTCATATTCAATCCCGTGGTAAATTTCATCGGATATGAAGCCTATGTCTCGAGATTGCGCAAAATCNGCCAGAGCGGCCAAACTTGGCTTATCAATCATCGTGCCTGTGGGATTGCCGGGCGAGGCCACCAGCAACCCATCGAGTTGCTGATGTTGCAAATCAGCGACCCGCAATTGATGGCCTTGGCTGGCATGGGTGGGAATATCCACTGGGGTGAGCGCCAGGGCCTTTAAAATTTGCCGGTAAGACGGATAGCCGGGCGCGGCCACCGCGACGCGCGCGCTGGGATCGAACAATGCTGTGAAAGCCAGGAGAAACCCTGCCGATGAGCCAGAGGTAACAACAACCCGCGCCGGGTCCAAATCCACATCATACCAACGTTTATAAAGCGCTGCGATTTCCGCGCGCAACTGCGGCAACCCAAGGGCCACCGTATAGCCCATCGCATCATGCGGCAGCGCTGCAGCCACAGCTTGCCGGGCCTTAAGAGGCGCAGATGTGCTCGGTTGCCCCACTTCCATATGCACAATTCGGCGACCTTCCGCCTCAGCGGCACGCGCCGCTTCCATTACGTCCATAACAATGAAAGGATCAACTTGACTTCGTTTCGACAATCGCATGCCTTTTCCTTTCGCAAACGCTCTATTAGATGGCCCAAGGACCGATACATGTTCAAGACATATTTGAAAGCAATTTTTCTCTCCATTTTTTGCGCCCTCAACGCCTCTGCCGCCCATAGTGTCAGCCTGCTGCGCGATCCAGATATCGAATATGGGTTGCAGCAGCTGGCCGAGCCGATCCTGCGCGCTGCAAATCTCAATAGTGATGATGTGAAGGTTTGGATCGTCAATGACATGGGATTGAATGCTTTTATCATTGATAACAAACATATTTTTGTACATGCCGGATTGGTGCTTCAACTGAAAACTGCCGCGCAGCTGCAATCGGTGATCGCCCATGAGGCGGCGCATATCACCAATGGACATATTTCGCGACGTCTCGCCAATGTTCAGCGGGCCAATAGGGCCATTTCCTTTGGCGTATTGGTTGCCGCCGCCGCAGTTTTAGCTGGCCATACAGATGCAGGTCTCGGATTGGCCCTTGGCGCCCCTGGATCGATAAATCGTGTCTTGCTTGCCCATACCCGCATTGAAGAATCCGCGGCAGATCAGTCGGCATTGCGCTTCATGAATGCGGCCAAGGTCGACCCCGCCGCCATGGTCGAAGTCTTCGAGCTCTTCATCGGTCAGTCTAATCTGAGCGAGGAGCATCAAGATCCCTATACGCGCAGCCATCCCCTCAACCGCGACCGCATTCGCACCATNAACGCCTATGCCGCAAACGCGCCCTCACATCGGCCAGATGCCAAACAGGCCTATTGGTTTTCACGCATTCAAGGCAAGTTATCAGGATTTCTGCGGGCGCCCCAATGGACCTTGCGACGCGCGACGGGCAGTTCAGACGTTGATTTGATGCGCAGAGCTATCGCCGAGCACCGCAGTGGCCGCAGAGGCACTGCGAAAAAGAATATGGCCCAGCTGGTCGAGGCCCATCCCAACGATGCATTTTACCGGGAGCTGCAGGGGCAAATCCTATTGGAAAGCCGCGAATTTTCGGCTGCAACAAAAGCCTATGCCAGAGCCGCCCAGCTGGCGCCCAACAATGCGCTTATCTTGGGGGGCTATGGTCGATCGCTCCTGGCGCAAAACACCAAAACTTCAAACGCGCAAGCTCTGAAAATTTTGCAAAAGGCCCGCAACCTCGACAATCGAGACGCGCGAATTTTACGCGATATCGGCACAGCCTTTGCCCGCAGTGGCCAGCAAGGACAGGCTGTTCTGGCGATTGCAGAGCGCTATGCATTGCAAGGCAATATGCAAAATGCCGCCATACAGGCCAAACGGGCCGAAGACCTCTTGCCGCGCGGCTCGGCGGCATGGCAAAGGGCGCAGGATATTTTAGACGCGGCGAAAACGCCTTAGTTGGCTGCATTCTCCACCGCGGCCGCTTCCAGGTCGAGCTGTGCCGCGCGGGTTTCCACTTGGCTGACAATATGCTCCACCATCTCGTCATTTGACAATTTATGGCTTTGCTGCCCCGCCAAATAGACCATGCCCGCGCCATTCCCACCGCCGGTGAAGCCCACATCGGTCATTAAGGCCTCTCCGGGACCATTGACCACGCAGCCGATGATCGAAAGCGACATGGGCGTTTTGATATGCTCAAGCCGGCGCTCCAAAGCCTCAACGGTTTTGATCACGTCAAAGCCCTGCCGAGCACAGCTTGGGCAGGAAATGATATTCACCCCGCGATGACGCAGGCCAAGTGATTTGAGAATATCATAGCCAACCTTCACCTCTTCCACAGGATCGGCCGAGAGGCTGACACGGATCGTATCGCCAATGCCCATCCAGAGCAGATTTCCCAAACCAATGGCGGATTTGATTGTGCCGGACATCAGGCCACCAGCTTCCGTGATCCCAAGGTGAATCGGCGCGTCAGTGGCCTCCGCCAAGGCTTGATAGGCCGCGGCGGCCATGAAGACATCACTGGCCTTGACGCTTATTTTAAACTCATGGAAATCATTGTCTTGCAGAATTTTAATATGCTCAAGCCCGCTTTCTACCATCGCATCCGGGCAAGGCTCACCGTATTTGTCGAGCAAATGTTTCTCAAGCGAGCCGGCATTCACGCCGATCCGCATCGAGCAGCCATAATCGCGGGC
>JGI26273J51734_10001666_pt1 | contig 11662 bp, 6 predicted proteins | sample SaaInlV_125m_DNA_FD_51734 | JGI IMG/M metagenome (IMG submission 51734) | reverse complement strand
GTCGTCGTCGTCGTCGTCGCGGTTTGAAACGACCGCGCGCGTCGGGACGTCGTGAGACCGCCCGCGGTGTCAAACACACGGACTGTCACAATCACCCGCGCGCGCGACCGGGTGGATGGCGCGCGCGACGACGTCCGCCTCTACGCGACGCGTTCGACGCGCGACATGGCGACTCAAATGCAGCTCAGAGGCGTGCTCAAGGGGTGCGTCGCGCGAATCGATGATCCGAGCGCGCGTCGCGTCGCGTCGACGGCGAACGCGCGGCGAACCGATCGTTCGTGGAATAGGGTCTGCGCCATCGAACGAGGCGGACGTTGACGCTCGCGGCGGCGGCGCGCGGCGATGGGACGCGCGACGACGGCGACGCGTTCGTGCGATGATTATTTCACGCGTCGAACGCGCGTCGTCTCGAGCGCGTGACCGTTCACGCGAAACGGACTCGAGCTCGACGAGCTCGATCACGACTTCGAACGACGACACTAACCCACACGTTTTTTTCATTTCCGCGCAGGCACGAAAACTGGGTCACGTCCATCGCGACTCCGTTGGATAACTCTGACATTCTCTTGTCGTCCTCGCGAGACAAGACGGTGATCCTTTGGAACCTGACGCGCGAGGAAGAGAACTACGGTTACCCGCGCCGATCGCTTCACGGACACTCGCACTTCGTGCAAGACGTCGTCATCTCCTCGGACGGGCAATTCGCGCTCTCGGGGTCTTGGGACGGCACCCTTCGATTGTGGGACCTTAACACCGGTACCACCACCCGACGCTTTGTCGGACACACCAAGGATGTCCTTTCGGTGGCTTTCTCCGTGGACAACCGCCAAATCGTCTCCGGCTCCCGGGATAAGACGATCAAGTTGTGGAACACGCTCGGCGAGTGCAAGTACACGATTCAAGACGCCGACGCGCACTCCGAGTGGGTGTCGTGCGTGCGCTTCTCCCCGGTCACCTCCAACCCGATCATCGTGTCTGGGGGCTGGGATAAGCTCGTGAAGGTCTGGAACCTCACCAACTGCAAGATTCGCACCAACCTTGTTGGTCACACCGGCTACATCAACGCCGTCACCGTCTCTCCGGACGGTTCCTTGTGCGCCTCCGGCGGCAAGGATGGCGTCGCCATGCTTTGGGATCTCGGCGAGGGCAAGCGATTGTACTCCCTCGATGCGGGTGACATCATTTACGGCTTGTGCTTCTCCCCCAACCGCTACTGGTTGTGCGCGGCGACCGAGTCCTGCGTCAAGATTTGGGACCTCGAATCCAAGTCCATCGTCGACGAGCTCCGCCCGGAGTTCCCGCCGGTTGGCAAGAAGTCCCAACAACCGTACTGCACCTCCCTCCAATGGTCGGCGGACGGTTCCACCCTCTACACGGGCTACACCGATAACGTCATTCGCGTTTGGTCGGTCGGTTCCGTGGGCACCGGCATGATGTAAGCGGCTCACGCTTACTGGCTTTCGTTCACGTTCTTAGCAAATAGCGAGACTGTGTAATTGAACGAAGCAACGCCTGCTCAAACCAAATTCCTAAACGCGCATTCAACTAAAATTACACATCATCGCGCCGCATCTAATCGTGACGTAGCTATCGTCTTCGTTTCACGCCCGTGCTCGGACCGTCCTCGTCCATGTCCTCGTCCTCGTCGACGCGCTCGGCGACGTCCGGCTCGGCGGCTTTGAGTTGTTTCTTCGTCTCCTCTATCGCGGCGTTGAGCTCGTCCTCGCGCGCCAGTGATTCCGCTTTTTCACTCGACACGTACGCAATTTGTTCATTCAAACTCGCCAACATCGTTTCCGTTATCGCGTGCCACCGCGAGACGTCCGCGATGACGCCGTCGAGCGCGCTCGCTCGCGCGTCTCTCGCCTTCGCGCGTCGAACCCGTAAAACTTTATTTTTCGGATCGAGCCTTCCCCACACGATTTCTCCCAGGCACTCGTCGACGATGAACTTTTCCATCGCGCGTTCGCTCGTGAACTCCAGCTCTCGCATCAATCGTTCGTACGCGATCGTCCCTCCCTCCGCGCACAGCGCGCACGTCGACAGTCGCTTCAGTTTCGCCTCCTCGCGCGTCGTCAGCGTCGGCAACTTTTCGTTTGCCGCTCGCGCGCGATATTCGCGCAGCGTGCCGTGCGCGAATATTTCCACCATCGCGCGCACCTCCGCCGCGCACTCGAACCCCTCCGTGCGCTCCATGGCGTGCAGTATCTTCGTCACGCGCATCGCGTCGCGCGCCTCGAGCGCCTCGCCGAGCGCGTCGCGATCGAGCGTCTTCGTCGTCGCGATCGACGTCGCGCACCGCGTCACCGCGCCGTCGTCGGGCGTCATCGACGCCATCGCATCGTCCTCGTCGTCGGCGCGCATCGCGAGCGAACGACGCGCGCGAGTGTCGATCGATCAGCCCCGAATCCCAATCGCGCCATCTGTTCATCCATTCATCCATTCATCTCTCCGCGGTCACATCGCGACGTCGGCGCGGTCGAGGGCGATGCGAGGCGGACGACGCGACGCGATGCGCGCGCTCGCGCGATGCGCGGGCGCGACGACGGGCGCGACGACGGGCGCGACGACGACGACGACGACGACGACGACGGCGCGGCGGTTACCGCGCGCGCGCGAGCGACGGGTCGAGCGGGACGCGGGACGCCGCGCGCTGGCGACGCGGGCGGCGCGGGACGTCGAACTGACGTGCGCCGCGTTCGCGGTGTGGGGGGCGAACACCGCGGTCGGGAAGACGCTGGTGTCGGGAGGACTGGCGCGCGCGGCGCGGAGCGCGGAGGCGGGGACGCTCTTCGTGAAACCCGTGCAGACGGGATTCCCAGAAGATTCAGACGCCGCGTTCGTGGCGCGCGTGAGCGGTGGCGTGGAGAGCATGGGCGAACACGCGGCGGTGGCGGCGGGAGAAACGGCGAGGAAAGGATTAGAGGGCGATCGAGGGGCGTGGGCGCACACCGAGTTTGCGTGGCGACGCGCCGCGGGGCCGCACGTGAGCGCGGCGGAGGAGGGGAGAGGCGTTTTAGACGATGACATCGTGCGAGCGACGTCGAGATATTTGAGAGAATTCGCGGAAAAAATGCGAGCGAACGAATCGGGGCAGCAGCGAGCGTTGGCGCTCGTCGAAACCGCGGGAGGGGTGGCGAGTCCGGGGCCGTCGGGAACGCTGCAATGCGAGCTTTTGCGCGGGCTACGATTGCCAGCCATACTCGTGGGTGACGGGCGTTTGGGCGGGATATCTGCCACCACGGCCGCGTACGAATCACTGCACGCGAGAGGGTACGACATCGTCGCCATCGTCATGGCGGACGATGATGGTTTGGCCAATTACAAAGCCATGGCAAAGATTTTGCCGAGCGAAACCCGCGTCTGGGCGCTTCCGCCTCTGCCCCCAGAAGGACAAGCGGACGCTTGGCTCGAAGACTCAAAGCACACGTTCGACGATTTACTGAAATACATCACAAAATGGCACGACGATCGCATCAAAACTCTGCAAAGTCTTCCAGACGAGGCTCTGACGAAGATTTGGTGGCCGTTTACGCAGCACGCGATGGTGGAGCGCGACGCCGTCACGGTGATCGATGGGAGATATGGTGAAGATTTCGCAATCTACGCCCAAAACACGCACTCATCGAAAGATGGTTCCATAGTACTTCGCTTTGATGGTTCAGCGAGTTGGTGGACGCAAGGTTTGAGTCCAGAATTGCAGCAAGAGTTGGTTCGCACCGCGACGCATGCGGCGGGACGATTCGGGCACGCNATGTTTCCAGAAAACGTGCACCAGCCCGCCGTGGACGCGACGACGGCATTATTAGAAGGACCTGGGAAAGGTTGGGCAGCTAGAGCATTTTATTCCGACAACGGATCGACTGCGACAGAGGTTGGGTTGAAAATGGCTTTTCGCAANTTTTACGTCGACGCAGGCTTTGTGTCTAAAGACGGCAATCAGAGAGCGAAAGATCTCGTCAACAAAGGAGCNGATGACTTACCTCCGCTGCGAATAATAGCATTGGATGGTTCGTATCACGGTGATACTCTCGGTGCGATGGATATGCAATCACCGAGCGTTTTTACGGGTCCAATGCAAACGCCCTGGTACCAACCTCGCGGACTGTTCCTTCAGCCTCCNAGTTTAGCGATCAGAGAAGGACGTTGGAACGTGGCGTTGCCGCGTGATGGATTATTGAACGACGGCGATCGACTCTTCCGCGAAGGCAAAGATGTGGATGAGAACACCAGTTGGACTAGCAAGGAGGCGGCTTTCAACATCGCTGCGCGTCTCGACAGCCCGCTCGCAAAAGAATACAAAATTGCGATCGACAAAGTCTTAGAACGCGCCGCGAAAGACGCCAAGGATAATAACATGGGTCACGTCGGGGCTTTAATCATGGAACCCGTGCTTCACGGTGCAGGTGGGATGGTTTTGATTGATCCGTTGTTTCAAAACATTCTCATGAAGTCGTGCCGCGAGCGAAAGATTCCAGTCGTCTTGGACGAGGTATTTGCTGGCATTTGGCGATTAGGCACGGAAGGTGCGTGGGAAATCATAGGCGAAAAACCCGATATTTCGTGCTACGCAAAACTTCTCACTGGTGGGCTCATTCCCATGTCAGCCACGCTCGCGACGGCGGATGTCTTCGACGCTTTTTACGGCCCTGGAAAAGCCCAGGGCTTGTTACACGGGCACTCGTACACGGCATACCCCATGGGATGCGCCGTGGCGGCGAAAGCGCTTTCTATGTACAAAGACCCCGCGAAAAATCGCAACGTGATCGTCTCAAAGTCTTCGAGTACGGGCGAGCCTACGTCGGTGCTTCGCGAGCTCTGGGACGAGGACGCGTTGAAGAAAATTTCCACTTTGAGCAACGTTCGCCGAGTCATCGGTCAGGGTTGTGTCNTCGCCGTCGAGCTCGAGGTCGAAGGTGAAGGTGGTTATAGCTCCAACGCCGCTCGAGACGTCGTCATGCGTCTTCGTCCCCACTCCATCCAAGCGCGTCCTCTGGGTAACGTCGTCTACCTCATGTGCGCGCCGACGACGTCCAAAGACGCGTGCGACGTCCTCTTGAGCGCGCTCGCGACAGAGCTCGCGGCGTGATGTAACATTATACTATTTTTGTGTTGTCATCGCGTCGTTTTCGCTCCACTCTCTCCCCCCTCGACGACTTCATCGCGTCGTTTGTCGAGCACAGTCTCTAAAATCTCGTCCCGGTGCCGAGCGCGGTTCGCGAACCTCGACCGACGTCCCATCGCGAGGTCGTTAAAAATAATCGCGATCGGATTGCGGCGCGTGTTCGTCGTCATAACGCGTCGTCGTGCGTCGTCAAACTCGCCGTCGACATGGCTGATCAAGTCATCGTCATCGGCGGTGGTCTCGCGGGCCTGTCCGCGGCGCACACCGTCATCGAACACGGCGCGCGCGTCGTGTTGCTCGACAAATGTTCCTTCCTGGGCGGGAACAGCACGAAGGCGACGAGTGGGATTAACGGAGCGTTGACGAAGACGCAGGCGCGGTTGAACATTCCCGACAGCGCTGATAAGTTTGAAGATGATATCATCAAGGGCGCGGCGGGCGTCGGGCACACCGAAGCGCCGGCGCACACGGTGCCGCTCGCCAAGGTGCTGGCGCAAGGAAGCGGTTCGAGCGTGGATTGGTTGATGGAAAAGTTTAACCTTGACTTGTCCCTCGTCGCGCAGCTCGGTGGGCACTCGTTCCCTCGAACGCATCGAGGCAAAGAGCGGTTCCCAGGGTTCACGATCACGTACGCCCTGATGGAGGGGTTGGAGAAGATTATGGAGGAGACGAACGGGGAAATTGCGCGAATCGTGACCAAAGCCGAGGCAAAGCGGTTGCTAAAGGACGGAAGTGGTACCGTGATCGGGGTGGAATACGAGAAGGGTGGCGCTTTACATCAAGAGTACGGTCCAGTCGTCATCGCTACCGGTGGTTTCGGTGCGGATTACCAGTCAGACTCGTTGTTGAAAAAGTACCGACCCGACTTGCAGGCGCTGCCGACGACGAACGGTGACCACTGCACGGGGGATGGAATCAAGATGGCCTTGGCCGTCGGAGCGGATACGATCGATATGGAGTCTGTGCAAGTGCATCCTACCGGATTAGTCAACCCTTCAGAGCCAGATTCCAAGGTGAAGTTCTTAGCCGCCGAGGCGCTTCGAGGCGTCGGAGGCATCCTCCTGGACGCAGACGGGAACAGATTCGCCGATGAGCTCGGTCGACGAGACTACGTCAGTGGTGAAATGAACAGAAACAAAGGGCCTTTCCGTTTGATTCTGAACGGCAAGGCTTCAAAGGAGATCGAATGGCACTGCAAGCATTACGTCGGGCGAGGCATCATGAAGCGTCACGATACGGGTGCCGAAGTTGCAAAAGAAATGGGCATCAGTCCACAAAAGCTCGCCGACACCTTTGCCAAGTACAACGAAGCCGCTCGAACGAAGAAGTGTCCGTTCGGTAAAAAGTTTTTCACCAACGCTCCGTTCGAAATGAATGATTTCTTTCACTCCGCCATCGTGTGCACCGTCGTGCACTACACCATGGGTGGACTTGCCATCAACACTGATTCGCAAATCGTCGGGTCGTCAGGACCGATTCCTGGTTTATACGGTGCGGGCGAGGTCGTTGGGGGTATTCACGGCCGTAACCGACTCGGTGGTAACTCTCTGTTGGATTGCGTCGTCTTTGGTCGCGTCGCGGGTGCCTCAGTTTCTCGACACCTCATGGCGACGGCTATCAAGGCGCTTAGATCTGGTCAATCCGTCGCTCTTAATCGCGTCGCTAACTTGAACGACAAGATCAACCCATCCATGAGCACGGCGTCCGCCGCGCCAGTGTCTAGCGGTGGCGGTGCTCGCGCTATCACCATGGATGAAATCGCGAAGCACAACTCCGAGGGCGACCTCTGGGTCATCATCGAGGGCGCCGTTTACGATCTCACGACTTTCTTGCCCGATCATCCAGGTGGAAAGAAAGCGATCATGCTCTTCGCCGGAAAGGATGCCACTGAAGAGTTCAACATGCTCCACCCTCCGAACGTCTTGAAGAAATATCTCTCTCCAGACGCGAAGATTGGAACCGTCGCGTGATTTGACACGTAACTCGGTCGCCTTAAAACTCGCATCTTGCGCTTATAACAACACTCCATTTACTGTACGTACATCACGGTTCGATAGCGGTTTTGTCAAATAAAATTCGGACTCACTTTCACGTTATCATTAGCGTGCGTTAAGTTTACAATAACTACTAATTGAAGCGCGTTGCAGATGTATACTTGATGGGTGCCCGCGCGCGCGGGCATCTACACTTGAGGTCGCGTTTGAACGATGTAGAGCTGCCCATCTTCAGATATCGCGCCCTCAATGTCTTGAGGAGACCCACAAAGTGTCTCAATCTCTAGTGCAACCTTGGAGATGGTCGCTAAAAGCTTTTGTCGCTTGGTTTCGTCCGTAATGAGGCTGTCGGTGGAGTAGTCGACGTTTTTCAACGTTGCCTCCTCCATGGTGATGCTATCGTACAAGCCCGCACCGGCNAACCCTTCCAGGTCTTCGCCGTTACTATCGGATCGGAAAATAAGTGAATCTTGCTCCATGAAAAGTCCTTTTGACTTCGAAGGGAACCCGACGACGGTCGGATTATCCAAATTGCTCTTGGATGTCTTGAATGACAATGCTCGACCAGAAAAGTTACCGACGAGCGCTTCGCCCAGACCACACACAAGCTCACCGTAAATTTCGCTCTTGTCGTTGTTTTGTGGATTCACTGTGTGCAGTACGAATGCGTATCGCGCACGAACGACGGGCTGACAAAGCACAGCCATGGACAAATCGGCGTGATTCAGCCCTGCCTTTTTGCAACTCAAAACGGCTCGCTCGTTGTACTTGCTTGCCCATACGCCAAGAATCGTCTTCCATGCCTTTTGACCTTGAGCGCTCGTCACGAGATCTCCCGGCCAACCGAGTGATTCGGCTTCGAAGGCGACTTTCAAACTTTTCGACAGGTCGGCCGTCGGTTTTAAAGTGGCGATACATGCCTTGACTTCCGCAATGAGTGCTTTGAAGCCAACGCCGTCTGTGGAGTCGTACGCTTCAAGTTGTTTGACTAACTCTGCAATTTGTCTCTTTGCGCCTGCATTCTCAGGGACATCAAGAACTGCATCGAACGTACCAAAAGGCATCGCAACGGACGGCGGTAACTTTATGAGGTTTGAGACTCGACCGCGAAGGAGTTGCAAGTTTCGAGATTTGCCGCCGACAAGCTCTGGGGTAAACTCTGATGACGTGGCGACAAACTTTCCTTGAAACGGACGTTTGATGATCGATATGTCACTCGAAACGGAATCGCTCGACGATGTTGCTATGACCTCCGCGTCGGTACCGATGATGCCGTCGACAACATCGAATTGCAAATCGTCGCCCTGCGCAGACGGCTTGAGTTGCACGGATTTCCCGGTCATGGTTTTCATCTGTTCTAGAACATTCATGTCAAACAAAGTAGCGAAAAGAACCTTTTCGTTACGGGCGCGAACGGCGCAGTGAGACAGCACATCTGGCATATCAGGAGTAACGATCGCGACCACGCCAACCGGAATGTCCTCTTCGCCACCAACGCGGTCGGCAATAATGACAGTCGGTTGAGAATACTTGACATTTTGCACATCGGCGAGGGATGCGACCGAAACAATCACGCCACTACACTCGGCGTTACTGACGATTTGCCAGCTGCCCATGTTCGCAACATTACGAATAACTGGGTCGAGAACTCTGAGCATTTGAGAAAGTGGCGCCGCTGCAGTTCCACGGATGATTTCTTCCGAGAACAGGTCGAGCACATGTCCATCCACACCGAGCTTGTTTCCCATGCTCTGTGCCGTCGGCTGAAGCGCGTCAATATAGCGCTGAGAAATTTCGCCAAGCGAGTTTTGCAGTCGATCGCACACCGCTTTCGCCTGCAAAGCCCAATCTCCTTGGCGTCTCGCTGCTTCAAGCACATTTTGCCACTCTTTCAGGCAAATGCGCAACTCATGGTTGCCGCTTGCAGACATGCAAAGATTCTCGAGGACGAGGCTCATGATTCTCAAAACTTCGTAAGGAGCTCGAGTAGGCAAAGATTCAAGAGATCCTTCGATGACCGAACGCGCCGCACCTTCTAACGCAAGATCGAGATAAATGACATCCTTGATGCGATCGTTTGATTTTCCGCCGGGACGAGTCCACGTCCAAAGGTATCTTCTCGCCTCAATCATCGCTTCGAGCGCGAGCAAAGGATCTTCAGAACGTAACTCTCGCGCTGCGCATAAGAGCTCTTCCAGACGTTCGCTCGCAACTTCACGAATCGGAGGAATATTGATCTCCTTACCTTTGCACGCATCTTGGTGGTAACCGAGGCACGCCTCTGCGGCTGAATCAAGATCAGCACCAGAGTGCACCGCCTTCAGCGTGCGAAGATACTCGGTCAAATCAGCCGTCAAACCTTCGTATTGATCTCGAGAGAAGCTGGGTTCGCTACAAATTTGGCGGTCGTAAGCCTTCATCCGCGCGGCGTCAATGCCGTTGGCGTGAAGGTGCGCCCAATAAACGCTGATGTCGCAATCTGCCGCAATAAATTTGAGCAACGCCTCACAAATAGGAACATCGTCCGGCGACGTGTTGTTGTGCAACTTTTGATGCCACTCTTCCATCATTCCACCCTTGCAGTTGTTCTTTTGCTGAACGGCAAGAATCTCGTCTCGAATGCGCTGACCGACGTCTCCGTCGCCACCTCTGCCAATCGTAGCCATGATGAGACGCACGATGTCTCTGTACTCAGGATCTTGTCTGTAAATCGCACTCAGACCCTCTGTCATTCTCGCCTGCGCTGCACTAATTTCTCGTGGCTTGATGTTGTAATCGTTATTCCAGACCAACTGTCTCAACGCCATGAAGCGGAACCAACAGAAGAGGGCGGTGAGTCCGGGTTCGCCCGCGCCGTGCATTGCGCCCAACATGTCTGCGCCAGCGTTGTATCGATGCATCAAAGATCGTGTTGCATCCGATTCTTCGCCACAAATCCTGTCAACCATATCCTGCGCGACAAAACCGCCCAAGTTTTGGAACACGCCCTGATCGAGCGCGATGTCGTCGACGTCCCAGCGGTCTCGCTTGATTGGCGCAGGCTTCTCCTTCTTCGCGACTTTGACGACGACTGGTTCGCTGCGGCTCTCTTTACGCGATCGATCTTGTTGGGAATCTTTGCGACGCTCCGACTTTTTCTCCGTCTTAGCCGGACGCTCGAGAACCGAACCCTCGAGGGAGGCAAAAAAGTCGTCTCGACCATTCTTGATCCATTTGTTTGACGTTGTTCGTAGCACAAAGATGATGCCCTCGCGCGCTTTTACATCCAACGGCACATCCAAAGTCACCGCTCGAAGATTGGGACTGATGCGTTCGAGCTCAGTCTCCCAACTGCTGCCCGAGGAAGCCCATGAACGAGAGGGTTGAGTGCTGAAACCGTGCGGCGGCGGTTTCCATGAGCCATCCGTCGTCTTCGTCGCGCCCCAATGAATGATAAGATCGTCTTTGGAGTCCGTCAAGACGTGTAATTGGATCCCACTGCCATTCACTTCTCGCGCCTCCACGAATATCGTCGTACCACCTTCTTCGTACAGTTTATTCCACTTGACGTTCGTGTCGTCGGTCGCTCTGTCCTGCGCGACAGCCTGGAAATCCTCGAGGGAAAACTTCTTCGTCGCGATTGGCGTCTCAATCGTCTTCGCAACCACCTTGGGCGCTTCAGTCGCGACAACCTTGGGAACACTCTTCACGCTAGCTTCACCGGCTGCGATTTGCTCAAAACTCATACCCTCGGCGAGCTTACTTTTGATTTGATCCGCCGCGCGCCTGAGCATGTCGTCCCGAGTCTGGGCGTCGAGGCCCGGACGTCCGACGGCTTCCCATTCCACACGAGCCATGTCCGCGATGAGAAGCTCGATGGGATCGGTGAGTGCACTCGTCATCTCTGTCGCCGTCGCCTTCACAGTCACCTTCGGCGCCGTCTTCAGGATTTCCTCCTTCGGCGTCGGCGCGGGCGCTTCGACGGCGCTCGCCGCCGCCTCGACCGCCGTCGACGGCGTCTCCGCCGCGAGGTCGATCTCGAAATTCCCACCCCCGACCGCGTTGATCCACTCTCCAGTCTTTTCGACGTACAGCGCGAACGCGACGCTCTTCGCCTGCGGATCGAGCACTAAGTTCACCGGTCCCCACACCGGAAACGCGCTCCGCATCGCCTTGTCGCCCTTGTAATATTCGGTGTTCGGCGGGTGCAACTCGCTCGGCAACACCTGCCACGTCTTCCCCGTCTTTTCCCGCATCACCCCCCAATGAAACGTCACCTCCCTCGCGTTCGCCACTCCCTTCGGCAGCGTCTTCAGCGCGATCGACACCGTGTGCACGCCCTGCGCGTTCGTCGTCCGCGTCGCCGTCGCCGCGCACCCGCCCTCGCCCTCCATCGTCGTCTCCGCGCGTCTCGGTCGCGTCTCTCCCGACTCCCGCGTCGTCATCGCTTCATCGTACGACGTCGATCGTCCTCGCGTCGTTCGTTCGCCTCCCCGCGTCGTCATCGCGCGTCCCATCGCGTCGCTTCGTCCTCCATCTTGCGCCGCAGCCGCCGCGCGTCGTC
>JGI26273J51734_10001664_pt1 | contig 11671 bp, 9 predicted proteins | sample SaaInlV_125m_DNA_FD_51734 | JGI IMG/M metagenome (IMG submission 51734) | reverse complement strand
AGAAAGAATGCTAGATATCTCAGGATATTCTGCCAAAACAGCTTGATCATCTACCTCTGGATCTATCTGTGCCTTAATATCAGCAATATGCAGTCCATCTTNTAANTGACATATATTACTGACTATCACCTTATTTATAGATTTTACAGTTATCCCAAGAAGGCCATTTGGCAAATTATTAAAATCTATAATTTCAACAAAACTTCCCTTCTTAGAAAAAGTGAAATCGCCTTGAGATTCATTATTGGCATTAAAAACAATTACAAATCCATGATTCTTGGACAGACATGTTTTAACCATTTGTATNTACCTAGGCTCAAAAATTTGAAGAGATTGGATGCTNCCTGGGAGGGCAACTATTCCTAAAGGAAAAACTGGTAAATTATTATTTTTCAAAGTGATCTGCAATGGGTTTTAATATTNTTTGACTGTCTTTNTTGGTCATCAAAATAACAATATCATAATCTGATAAAGCAGATATCGCTGCAGAAATAAAATCTTCAGTAGTGTTAGTAGATTCAATGCTAGAATTCTCTGATAAAACATTATTGTGATCTAGCCAGATAACATGAGTTAAAGATTTTGCAGATTCTACCAAAGATAAACCATGAGAACCCCCAGACATAGTGTTTGAGCCTAGCTCAATGAGACCAAGTATTTTTTTTGATGGGTTTTTTGCTACAAGGGCATTAGAAGAAAATTCTATTGCGGTTGGATGATGAGCAAAATCATCATAAATTTCTATGCCATCAAAACTTCCTTTATATTCCAATCTTCTTTTTACGCCATCAAAGCTAGCTAATGATTTGATAGAATCTTGAATTTTAATTCCATCTGTCTTTGCCGCCAAAATAGCCGAAATGTAGTTTTTAAAATTATGTTCGCCTATTAAAGGTAACTCATTTAATGAATAAATACTTTCTTCATATTTTAGAGTCTTATCAGAATAAGCTGCCTCAATTGAATGAGCATTATCATTGATTGCTATCTGATTTGACCAAATTCCCATATCAATAAGATCTCTTATATTTTTATCATCAGCAAAATAAACAACATTTCCATTTGATGGAATTATTTTAATTAGATGGTGGAATTGTCTTTTAATGTCATCTAAATTATTAAAAATATCAGCATGATCGAATTCAATATTATTGATGACTATAGTGCTTGGTGAATAGTGAATAAATTTTGACCTTTTATCAAAAAATGCAGAATCATATTCATCTGCCTCAATCACAAAAGTTCCATCTGACCCAAGAGATGCAGAGCCAGATATATTATTTGATATTCCACCTACTAGAAAACCGACATCCCTACCCTGATCTAACATAATATGAGTCAACATATATGAAGTTGTTGTTTTGCCATGTGTTCCAGATATAGCCAAAACCTTTTTATTTTTTAAAATTTCTCCAAGCATTTCAGGGCCTGACTTAAACGGTAGAGAATTGGACAAAATATGCTCAACGGATTCATTTCCTCTAGAAAGTGCATTACCAATCACATACAAGTCGGCATTTGGCATGCTTTTTATGTCATAGCCCTTGATCATTTCAATATCAAAGCTATCAAGATAGTCTGACATGGGAGGATAAAATTGAATATCTGATCCAGATAATTCATGCCCTGACTCTTTAAGTATCTGAGCAAGGCCACCCATAAAGGTTCCACAGATTCCTAAGATATGTATTCGCATATTAGTTATAATACTTTACATATTTTTATTTCAGTACATTTGATGGAGAAAAAATGAAAAAAAATGCATTTTATGCTCAATCCGGCGGCGTTACCGCAGTTATAAATGCTACAGCTGGTGCTCTGATTTTAGAGGCCAAGAAGCATAAAGACATCGGTAAAATTTATGCAGGCAAGAATGGAATATTGGGTGCGCTGAATGAGGAACTAATAGATACATCAAAAGAATCAATATCTGCATTAGAGTCATTAAAATATAGGCCTGGTGGGGCTTTTGGGTCATGTAGGTTTAAGTTAAAAGATCTTGAATCAAGCGAAAGAGAGTACAAAAGGCTTATTGATGTTTTTAAGGCGCACAATATAGGATATTTTTTTTACAATGGCGGTAATGATTCAGCTGATACTGCATTTAAAGTTTCGCAGATAAGTAAAAAATTAAACTATCCAATTAACTGTATAGCCATCCCAAAAACTGTTGATAACGATTTGGTATTAACAGACTGCTGTCCTGGATTTGGGTCGGCGGCTAAATATATAGCAACATCAACTCTAGAAGCCTCATTAGATGTTCAGTCAATGGCAGCAACATCAACAAAAGTTTTTATATTAGAAGTTATGGGCAGGCATGCTGGCTGGATGGCGGCTGCATCTTCTCTTGCAAGAAAAGAAAAAGGAGATGCGCCTCATATAATTTTATTACCTGAAATAACCTTCAATCAAAAAAAATTTCTAGCAGAAGTTAAAAGTGTTGTTAAAAAAAATGGCTACTGTGTTGTTGTGGTATCCGAAGGGTTGAAAAATAATAAGAACAGATTTCTTTCTGAATCAGCAACAAAAGATGCATTTGGTCATGCTCAACTTGGTGGAGTTGCGCCTTACATTGCCAACTTAATTACTGATAAATTAAAACTAAAAAATCATTGGGCTGTTTCTGACTATCTGCAAAGAAGTGCACGACATATTGCCTCCAAAACAGACCTAGAGCAAGCTATGGCTGTTGGGGCCAAGGCAGTTCAGTATGCGGTAGAAGGCATGAATGGTGTTATGCCCATAATAGTTAGAGGTAAAACTAAAAAATATAGCTGGAAAATTGAACCAGCTCCACTGGCAAAAATAGCTAATTTAGAAAAGAAATTACCAAAATCTTTTATAGCTAAAAATGGAATGGACGTTACCCCAAAGGCAATTGCATATCTTATGCCATTAATACAGGGAGAATCATTTCCAAATTTTAGAAATGGCATCCCTGAAATAAAAGAATTAAAGCTAAAAGAAGTTAAAAAGAAATTAAAGCTCTGGATTTGAGAAGGAATCGAGATTTAATGTATCTATGATCTGAGTTAGCTCTTCTATTAATACATTTTTATCATCTTCATTTAGAAAGCTGCCAACCTCAACATCCTCGCCTTTAGATCTAAAGCTTAGCTTAAGAAGATCTCTTCTGTCTTTTGAAACCTGGAAAGAGGTAAATGACCTGAACTCTTCCCATTTATATTCAGCATAATTAGAGCCTTTTTCTATAGTTACAAGATCTTGAGAAATAAATATTTTTTCTTTTTTATCACTCCATTTAAAACTTAAATAGAATGCAGTGAATAGAATGCCAAGCTCTAAACCAGCAAAAGGCAAAATGAGCGTTGCTCCAAAAAAGAAAAATATCAATGCTATGCCACCGCATACAATAGATATACTAGAAATAAATATTATTCTATTAACACCAATGAGTGAGCTGTTTGGTTTTAAAGATACTAGAAATTTTTGGTCATTTAATTTTTGAACTGAAACCACGATACAATATATTTATGAAAGAGATAATTAAAGAATATACTAATTATATGGTGCCTTTTTACGCTCCTGCAGATTTTGTTGTAAAAAAAGCGAGTGGATCGCATGTATGGGACCTAAATAATAAGAAATATATTGATTTCACAGCAGGCATTGCCGTCACCAACCTTGGTCATTCAAATAAAGATCTAATAAAAATTCTTAAAAAGCAATCTGAGGAGCTTTGGCATTTATCAAATCTCTACATAAATGAGCCCTCAGTTACTTTGGCAAAAAAGTTATGCAAGAATTCTTTTGCAGATAAAGTATTTTTTTGCAATTCAGGGGCAGAATCAATTGAGGCTGCAGTTAAGATAGCAAGAAAATTTTGCTCATCAACAGTTAATAAAAATAAAAATGAGGTCATTTCATTTTCAACGTCATTTCATGGAAGAACTATGCTTGGTATAGCTTTAGCTAAAGCTAAGCATCTTACAGACGGTTTTGCGCCTCTGCCTAGAGGNATAANAAATCATCCATATAATGACATTAGTAATCTAGAAAAGGTTTTTTCAGATAAGACTGCAGCGGTNATANTAGAACTGGTTCAATGGCAATCTGGAATAACAAAAGCAGATAAAAAATTTATAGCAAAAATAAAGAAACTTGCAAAAAAACATAAGGCACTTGTCATAATTGATGAAGTTCAATCNGGGATTGGNAGGACTGGAACACTCTTTGCTTATGAGCAATTTAACATTACTCCTGATATTCTTTGTTTTGCTAAAGGTATATCTAATGGCTTCCCACTAGGAGGCATTCTTACTTCAGATAAANTTTCAAAACATATGTCGGCAGGGTCTCATGGCACGACTTTTGGAGGAGGCCCAATTGCATGTGCCATAGGTAATGAAGTTATAGATANCATTTCTAAAAAATCATTTTTAAATAAGGTTTTAAAGAAAGANNTTAGATTTATCAATTTGTTGAATAAAATAAATGANAAGCATAAATGTTTTGAAAAAATAACTTCTGCTGGTTTATGGNTCGGAGTGGAAGTAAGCAAGGNTAGCAANATTNAAATAGATGATTTAATAAAAAAATCCCATCATAATGGGTTAATGATTCTTAAGGCGAATNCATCTACTGTTAGGTTTTCTCCAAGCCTAATAATAGAAAATGAGCTAGTTGATGAGGGATTAAAAATTTTTGAGAAATCTATAATCAGTCTTCTTTAACTTCTAGCTCAACCTCTTCAATCATTTTATCTACCTTCCTATATCCTTGTGGAAGCATATTTCCCCTTTTTGCTCTTGTAGAAATATAGTTTTCCAGATCTTTAAGTTTTAAAGTGAGGAATCTCTTTCCGCTTTCAATCCTTAAAGAGCTAGCCTCAGAAACAAGTTGCGCATGGGTCATTAACTCTTCTTTTGCTATAAATTTAGCGGTTGGTATATTTATTATTTTATTCCCTTTGCCCTTTCCAAGAATTGGCAATTCATCAATCTTAAAAATTAAAAGTCTGCCAATATTTGAAACTGCTGCTATATACAAATGATCGTCTCTTACTTTAATGGCTTTAAGAAGGTCTGCTTCATGAGGGATTTTCATAAATGCTTTTCCTGATTTCTTATTAGAAACCATATTTTTAAACTCTGAAATATAGCCATATCCAGCAGTATTCATAATCATGAATTTATCTTCATCATTCCCAATCAATGAAGAAATGAACTTTACTCCAGAATCTGCAGATACCCTTCCTGTAATAGGATCACCCATTCCTCTAGCAGATGGAAGAGAGTGACTTGCAAGTGAGTAAGCCTTCCCATTTGAGTCAAGAAAAACTGAAACTTGATTGCTCTTTCCTCTTCCATAATCTTGAAGTACATCTTCTCCTCTATAGGAAAGTGAGCTGGGGTCTATCTCATGGCCTTTTGCACTTCTGATCCAGCCAGCTGCAGACAAGACTACTGTAATAGGCTCAGTGACAAGAGTTTCCTCTTCAGAGAAAACTTTAGCTTCTGTTGCTTCTTTTATTGGAGATTTTCTTTCTTCTCCAAACTCATCTTTTATCTCAATAAGCTCATTTTTAATTAATGTTTTAAGTCTTGTCTTAGAACTTAGTATTTTTTCAATATCTGTTTGTTCTGCTACCAAAGTATCTCTTTCTTGTTCTAACTTGATTTGTTCTAGCTTGGCTAGTTGCCTTAACCTAATCTCAAGGATTGCATTTGCCTGGATATCAGAAAGTTTAAAAGCTGTAATAATATCTTTTTTTGGCTCATCTGATTCTCTAATAATCTTTATTACTTTATCCAAATCTAAATAAACAATTAATAACCCCTCAAGGATATGCAGCCTATCGTTTACCTGGTCGAGTCTATGTTCTAGTTTTCTTATTACAGTTTCTTTTCTAAAGACTAGCCATTCTTTCAATAAATCAACTAGGGAGAAAACTTTTGGTCCACCTTTCAATGAAATCAAATTCATATTTACTCTATAATTTTTTTGTAAATCAGTTGATGCAAAAAGGTGATTCATTACATCTTCAGCATTTACTCTGTTCGATTTTAAAGTTATGACAAGCCTTACTGGCTCCTTGTGGTCTCCTTCATCAGTAAGATCAACCACCATTGGAATTTTTTTCTTAAGCATTTGATCAGCTATTTGCTCTAAAATTTTAGATCCAGATGCTTGATAAGGTAATGCGTTGATAATGATTTGATTCTTATCCTGCGCCCATTGGGCTTGAGCTTTGAAGCCGCCTTTTCCAGTCGAATAAATTTCATTCAGCTCATCTTTGCTAGCAATTATTGGCGAATTATTTGAGAAATCAGGACCATTAATTATCTTCAGTAAATCAACCAACTGTGATTTTGGATTATCAATAAGATGTACTGTGGCATCAATAATTTCATTAATATTATGAGATGGAATATCTGTTGCCATTCCTACAGCAATTCCAGAAGTGCCATTCAATAAAATAGATGGGAGTTTGGCTGGAAAAATTACTGGCTCTAAAAGAGAGCCATCAAAATTAGGCTGCCAATCGACTGTTCCAGACTTCAATTCAGAGATTAAAAGATTTGCAAATTTAGTTAACTTAGATTCTGTATACCTCATTGCAGCAAAAGATTTTGGATCATCCTGAGAACCCCAGTTACCTTGACCATCTACAAAAGGGTATTTGAATGAGAAATTTTGAGCCATTAAAACCATGGCTTCATATGCAGCGCCGTCTCCATGGGGATGAAATTTTCCTATAACATCTCCAACAGTTCTTGCTGATTTTTTGTACTTTGAGCCAGCATCAAGCCCAAGCTCTGACATTGCATAGAGTATTCTTCTTTGAACAGGCTTAAGGCCATCTCCAATATTAGGCAAAGCTCTATCTAAAATGACATACATTGCATAGTTAAGATAGGACTCTTCAGCATATTGCTTGAGGCTAATTGACGTTATTTGTTCTTTCATATTTATATTTTTGCTAGAGACCCTTTCTTTTCAAGCCATTCTTTTCTTGCTGGTGCGTTCTTTTTGGACAAAAGTAAGTCCATCATAGAATTTGCATTATCGCTTGAGCTGATAGAAAGCTGAACAAGCTGACGAGTAGCAGGGTCCATCACAGTCTCTCTTAGTTGCGGTGGATTCATTTCACCCAGCCCTTTAAACCTTTGAATGTTTACTTTAGGCTTGCCCTTCTTCTTTTTAAATTCAGTAACTATTTCATCTCGCTGTTTATCATCAAGTGCATATAGAACATCTTTACCAGAATCGATTCTATATAGAGGAGGCATTGAAATATATATCCTTCCCTCTTGAACTAAAGATTTATAATGCCTTAGAAACAATGCACAAAGTAAAGTTGCAATATGCAGACCATCTGAATCAGCATCTGCAAGAATACAAATTTTTCCGTATCTTAGTGATGAAAGGTCATTATTTCCTGGCAGAACCCCAATTGCAGTTGAGAGGTTTTTTATCTCCTGAGATTTTATTATTTCTGCACTTTCTAAGTCCCAAGTATTTAAAATCTTCCCTCTCAAAGGCATGATTGCCTGGAAAGATCTTTCTCTTGCTTGTTTTGCGGATCCTCCGGCTGAGTCCCCCTCAACTAAAAAAAGCTCTGTTTCATTTAAGTCCTGACTATTACAGTCCGAAAGTTTTCCAGGTAAGGCTGGACCTCTAAAAGTTTTCTTTCTTTCAACTATATTGGAAACTTTTGCTCTCGTCTGAGCAGACATAATTGCAAGTTCTGCTATTCTTTCGCCCTCTTCTGTATGAGTGTTAAGCCAAATACTTAAAATGTCTTTTGTGGTACTTGAGACGAACGACATGTGATCTTTTGAATCTAGTCTTTCCTTGGTTTGCCCTGCAAATTGAGGATTCTGAAGCTTAGATGAAATTATAAAAATTGCATTACTAAGAACATCATCTGCATTAATTTTTAAACCTTTAGGCAATAGATTTCTGTATTCACAAAATTCTTTTAATGAATCTAAAAGCCCAGCCTTAAAGCCATTTAAATGTGAGCCACCCTGAGCAGTTGGTATGAGATTCACATAGGTTTCATCGAGTTTATTTTTTGGGGGTCTTAATGACCAATTGATTGCAAACTCAAGCTCTTGAGCTTGAGATTTTTTAGAGCATACAATTGAATCTAGCAAAACCAAGTCTGCTCCCTCGGAAGAATCAATCAAATAGCTTTTGAGCCCATCTTCAAAATACCACTTTTGTTTATCATCAGTCTTTTTTTCATTAACGAACTCTATCGTTAATCCAGGACAGAGAACTGCTTTGGCCTTTAATAAATGCTTAAGCTGTTTTATCTGAATCTCTATAGTTTCAAAATATGTAGGATTTGGTTTGAATTTAATTGATGTCCCAGAATTTCTGAGCCCCACTTCCCCAATTGGCTTTAATTCAGAAGACTTATCTCCATTATTAAAAGTGATTTGGTATTCTTTAGAATCTCTTTTTACTCTAACCTCTAATTCATCAGATAGAGCATTTACAACAGAAACTCCAACACCATGAAGGCCACCAGAGAAATTATAATCATCTCCAGAGAATTTCGCTCCAGCATGAAGTTTACAAAGGATGAGCTCAACACCTGAAACTTTATGTTCCGGGTGCTCATCAATTGGCATACCCCTTCCATCATCAGAGACCTTAATAAAGCCATCTTTTAGAACAGATACTTTTATGTTTGAACAATAACCTGATAGAGCTTCATCAACCGAATTATCAAGAACTTCTTGAATTAAATGATTTGGGTTAGATGTATCCGTATACATCCCAGGTCTTTTTTTGACAGGATCTAGTCCAGATAAGACTTCAATTGCCTGAGCGTCATATGAATTTTTAGCCAATTTTTAAAGCCTTTTTATTATAAAAAATTATTGAACTTGTTAGAGATATTCTACTCTAAGAAATATAAAATAAATTCAATAAAATTAAAAAAAATTAAATGTTTGCACTGCAAACATTATTAATAGGTTAAAATAGGTTATGAAAATTTACACAAAATCATTTTTAGCACTTTTTATCTCATTTAATATTTCATCTGAAAGTCTTTTGGATATCTATAATGAGGCGCTTGAAAATGACCCTACATATAAAGCAGCGGAATATTCGTATTTAGCAGATAAAGAGCTTAAGGTTCAAGGAAGAGCTGCGCTTCTCCCGAGTATTACCTTGAGTGGATCAACTAACTGGAACGAATACTATCAAAACAAAGAACTGCAGCAGCAATATAACTCTTTTTCTACATCTGCCAGGGTTACTCAGCCGCTCTTTAGACTAGATACATGGTTTCAATATAGGCAATCTAAATCTCTTACAGATGCTGCTGAAGCAGACTTTGCATTTGAGCAGCAAAATCTTTTAGTCAGAACTGCTGAGCTTTATTTTGGCGTACTTAGAGCTATTGATAATCTAAATGCAGCAATATCTGAAGAAAAAGCTATTAAAAAACAACTTGATCAAGCAAAACAAAGATTCGAAGTTGGGTTATCAGCCATAACTGGAGTTCAAGAGGCTCAATTGGCATTTGATCTAAGTAAAGCATCAAGAATTAGAACAGAAGGATCACTTTATTCTGCAAGAGAGTCTTTAAATGCTCTGATTGGTAGAGAAATATTTAGCTTAAATGAATTGGGGGATGGTTTGCTTATTGACCTGCCAACACCAAGTTCAAAAGAGAAATGGGTTGAATTAGCATTGGAAAATAACTACCAGCTAAAAGCAGCATATTTGAGAAAAAAAGCAGCAAAAAGTAGTGCAAGGAGTGTAGCTTCAAATCATTTACCTAAGATAGATATTGTTGGAAGCCAGTCAGAATCTGAAACAAACCAATTTAACTATGAAGGTTTTAATATTGATGGCCAAGGCATTCCAGTTCCATCAGTAACAGGAAGAAGAAATTATGCAATTCAGCTAAGTATGCCGCTCTTTCAAGGAGGGGCTGTTAACTCAAGAAGGAAGCAAGCATATTCACAGTATGAAAGAGCAAATGAAAATACACTATTTACAGAAAGAAGGATTATTCAAGAAGTCAGATCCCAGTTTTCAAATGTTTTAACATTAGTTGCAAATGTAAATGCTCAAAAACAAGCAGTGATTTCGGCCACTAGTGCCTTGGAAGCCACTCAAGTTGGCTACAGAGTTGGAACAAGAAACGTTGTTGATCTCTTGCAAGCAGAAAAAAACTTATACAGTGCAGAAAAAAATCTTGCTAATGCAAAATATGATTACATACTTGCCAACCTAAGACTTGGGCTTGCATCGGGAACAATTACTCCAGCTGACATAGTAAAAATTAATAATTTACTCAGTTAAAAATGCCCGAACTTCCAGAGGTTGAAACAACCCTGAGAGCAATTAAAAAATTTAAAGGCTCTTTGCTGAAAGAGGCAAAGGTACACAACAGAAACCTTAGATGGAAAGTGGTGGATAGCTTTGAAACCTCAGTAAAAGATCAAGTTGTCGAAAGTTTAGAAAGAAGAGCAAAATATATAATTTTTAAACTATCTAATGATAAAAAAATTATTCTTCATTTAGGAATGTCTGGCAGTCTTAGAATTGCAAAAAATAATGAAAACTTCTTTATCAAACATGATCATGTTGAATTAATTTTTGATGAGGAAAGAATTATTTATAATGATCCCAGAAGATTTGGATCAATGCATCTTACTTCTGATATCGATAAACATAAGTTAATAAAAAACCTTGGGCCTGAGCCTCTTTCTAAAAATTTTAATGCAAAGAATTTTTTTTCAGCATGCAGTCACTCTAAAACAAATATTAAAAGCTTTTTAATGAATCAAAAAAATGTAGTCGGTATCGGCAATATTTATGCGTCTGAAAGCCTTTTCTTAGCTAAAATTCATCCGCTAAAAAATGCCAATGAGTTAGATTTAGATGCCTGTAAAAGATTAGTAGCTGCTGGAAAAAAGATACTAGAGCAAGCAATAGAGGTTGGAGGAACTACATTAAAAGACTTCTACTCAGCTGATGGTAGTCCAGGATATTTTAAATTTAAATTAAATGTATATGGGAGAGAAGGCGAACCCTGCAATAAATGTAAAGACACTGTTTGTAAAACGACCATCAATCAAAGAGCTACTTTTTTTTGTGAAACTTGTCAGAGTTAAGTATCTAGCTTCGCTCGAAGTGCCTGTTCTACTATAGGATGAACAAACTTCGATATATCCCNTTTCAAGTCTGATATTTCTTTAATTAAGCTAGAAGATACATAAATNAGACTTTCTTTTGGTGTTAAAAAAATACTTTCAATATTGGGAGCCAGCGACCTATTCATTGTTGCTAACTGAAATTCATATTCAAAATCAGAAACTGCTCGTAGGCCTCTTATAATTGCACAAGCTCCATAGTCTTTTGCAAGATCAACTGTTAACTTTCTTGGAAAACCTACAACCTCTACTTTTTCATTTCCTTTAAAAATAGACTGAGCTAAATTAATTCTATCCTCTAGGCTAAAAAGAGGGTTTTTAGATTCACTCTTAGCTATTGCAACAACAACCTTGTCAAAGAGTCCGCAACCCCTATCAATAATATCCGTGTGACCATTGGTGATGGGGTCAAAGGAACCAGGATAAATTGCAACTTTCATGTTAAACATGATACTAAACAAGTCTACTTATGCAAAATAAATATTAATTTGAAATATGGTGTTTTATTACACATATTT
>JGI26273J51734_10001658_pt1 | contig 11700 bp, 13 predicted proteins | sample SaaInlV_125m_DNA_FD_51734 | JGI IMG/M metagenome (IMG submission 51734) | reverse complement strand
GCTTTAAAAAGATTAGAAAAATGAAAATAGGAATTATTGGTCTTGGTTTAATGGGTGGGTCTTTTGCGTTAGACATAAAAACACCTTTTCCTAGCTCCATTATACATGGAATTGATAATTCTGCTGAAAATTTAAATAAAGCAAAAGAAATTGGCTTAATTGATTTTATTATTTCTTACAAGGATTTACGTAAAATGGATTTAATATTAGTGGCTGTCCCTGTTAGTCATTCATTAAATATAATCCCAAAAGTTTTAGATTTAATTAGTTCAAATACTTTAGTTTTTGATGTTGGATCTACTAAACAAGCAATATGTGAGCTATTAAACGATCATCCTAAAAGAGGAAATTATTTGGCCGCTCACCCAATGGCAGGAACCGAATTTTCTGGACCCGAAGCTGCCCAAAAAGGTCTTTATGTTGGAAAAACAAATATTNGTATGCGAGTTTGAAAAAACAGATATAAAATTACGTAAACTGGCTTTAAAAATTTTTAATAACCTTGAAATGAAGACAATTTATATGGATCCAAAATCACACGATATACATGTTGCTTATGTGTCTCATTTGTCTCACATAAGTTCATTTATGCTAGGTAAGACAGTTATTGAAAAAGAAGAAAATGAAAATAATATATTTGACTTAGCGGGTAGTGGTTTTGAATCAACAGTAAGACTAGCAAAAAGTCTTCCTGAAACATGGACTCCAATTTTTTTACAAAATAAGGGTAATTTAGTTTTAGCAATTGAAGAATATGTTTCAAATTTAAACTTAATTAAAGAACTGATATTGAATGAAAATGAATCTGACTTATCAGAAATTTTAAATAATACTAATAGAATAAAAGAAATTTTAAATAATAATTAATAAAATGGAAAATAAAAAAGAAATGAGAAGCTGGCTTGATGATTTTAAGTTAAATCATCCATTAGTTATTGCTGGCCCATGCAGTGCAGAAACTGAAGATCAAGTTTTAAAAATAGCTCATGATTTGAAGAATACCGATGTTTCTATTTATAGAGCAGGAATATGGAAACCAAGAACTCGACCAGGAATGTTTGAAGGTGTTGGAGCTATCGGATTGAAATGGCTTGATAAAGTAAAAAAAGAAACTGGTTTATTGACAGCCACTGAAGTTGCAAATGCAAGTCATGTTAAATTGGCTCTAGAGTATGATATTGATGTTTTGTGGATAGGGGCAAGATCCACTGTTAGTCCATTCATTGTACAGGAAATTGCAGATGCATTAAAAGATACTGATAAAATTGTATTAGTTAAGAACCCAGTAAATCCTGATTTGTCTTTATGGCTTGGTGGACTAGAAAGGCTTTATTCTTCGAATATTAAAAAACTTGGTGTTATTCATAGAGGTTTTTCAACTTATGAAAAATCAAAGTACCGTAATAATCCTGAGTGGCAGTTACCAATAGAACTTCAAAATAGATTTCCAGATATTCCTTTAATTTGTGACCCATCTCATATTGCAGGCAGACGGGANATTCTTCAAGATATTTCTCAAACGGCTTTAGATTTAAATTTTGACGGTCTTATGATTGAAACACATATTGATCCAGATAATGCTTGGAGTGATGCTGCTCAACAAATTACACCTGAAGTTTTAGTCCAAATGATGGAGGATTTAAAAATTAGAACACTTACTAATGATGAAGCTGATTACAAAAATCAACTAAATACACTCAGAACTCAAATTGATGTTATTGACCATGGTATTTTAGAAACTTTAGGTAAAAGAATGAATGTTGCTATTTCTATAGGAGAGTTGAAAAAGAAAAAAAATGTTGCAGTTCTTCAGACAAAAAGATGGAATGAAATCCTTGGAAATATGATTTTAGAAGGTGAGAAAAAAGGTTTAAGTGAAGAATTCGTTTTAAAAATGTTCAAAGCAATTCATCAAGAATCTATTAATAATCAAGAGAAAGTCATAAATAGTTAAATAATGAATGGTCTAGTTTATAAATCTACAGGAAATTGGTATAATGTTCATACTGATTCTAAAAAGGTTTATAAATGTAATATTAAAGGTAAGTTTAGATCTCTAGGAATTAAAAGTACTAATCCAGTAGCGGTAGGAGATAGAGTAGTTTTTGAAATTACTGATGAACAAGATTTGAAGGGTTTAATTATCAAAATTGAGGATAGAGAAAATTATATAATCAGAAAATCGGTAAACCTCTCCAAACAAACTCACATTATAGCATCAAATATAGATTGCTGTTTTTTATTTGTTACACCATCAAATCCGCAGACCTCAAGTCTTTTTATTGACAGAGTTTTGGTTTCAACTAAATCTTATGGCATTGAAACTGTCATTTTGTTTAATAAAACAGACATTTACACTGATGAAGATCATGAATTAATAAATAATTTAAATGATATTTATACCAATGTAGGTTATAAAACTTTAAGAATTTCTGTAAAAAAAGGAACTAATATTGATTTGGTTCAGAGGTCTATGAAAAATAAAGTTTCTGTTTTTACCGGACACAGTGGTGTAGGGAAATCTAGTCTTTTAAACAAATTAGATCCCAATTTGAACTTGAGAACATCCAATATCTCACTACAAAATGAACAGGGACAACATACTACAACATTTGCTGAAATGTTTGATTTAGTTGATGGAGCAAAAATAATTGATAGTCCGGGTATAAAAGGGTTTGGGTTGATTGATATTGATAAAAATGAAATTGGTGGATATTTTAATGAAATTGCTAAACTAAGTCAAAATTGTAAATTCAATAATTGCCTTCACCATAATGAACCAAATTGTGCTATAAAAATAGCAGTCGAGAACAATGAAATCTCTAAATCTAGATATAATAACTATTTAAGTTTATTAAATAGTGATGAAAATAATTATAGAAGTGATAATTATAATTGATGAGAGTAATAATTCAAAGAGTTAAGAAAGGAAGCGTAAGTGTAAATGGAAGTAAAATATCTTCTATTGAAAAGGGAATAGTTTTGTTTTTAGGAATCGAAAATAACGATACTATTACTGATATTGAATGGATGTGTACTAAAGTTTCTCAATTGAGGATTTTTGATGATGAAAATAAAATTATGAATAAGTCATTAATTGATATTGATGGAGATATACTTATTATTAGTCAATTTACTCTTCATGCCTCAACAAAAAAAGGAAATAGGCCATCTTACATAAAAGCTGCTAAAAGTGAATTTGCATTAAAAATATATAATGAGTTTTTAGATTTAATTAAACAAAAAATTAAAAAGAATCCTTGTTCTGGAGTTTTTGGTGAAACATGCTCGTTAAAATTGAAAATGATGGGCCAGTAACTATATTTATAGATTCTAAAAATAAAGAATAACCTTATGGAATTTAAATCATTACAAAAAAAAGTAGACAATTGGATAAATGAACATGGTGTTCGTTATTTTGATCCGCTAACAAACATGGCTCAATTAACAGAAGAAGTAGGTGAAGTAGCTAGAGTTATATCTCGAAGATTTGGTGAACAATCAGAAAAAGAATCTGACAAAAAAATTGATTTAGGAGAAGAGCTTTCTGATGTTCTTTTTGTTGTTTTGTGTTTAGCTAATCAAACAGGAATTGATTTGGACAATTCATTTAATAAAAAAATAGAATTAAAATCTAAAAGAGATCATTTAAGACATAAGAGTAATCCTAAGCTAAAATAATTTATGAGTTATTTGATTAATCATAATAATAATAGTTTTTCAAATTCATTTGAAATTTCAGGTTCTAAGAGTGAATCAAATAGGCTGTTAATTTTAAATTCAATTTATGGAAATTTAAAAATAGATAATTTATCTAACTCAGATGATACAGTAATTTTAGATAAATACATAACCAATTTAGAAAGTCATATTGATGTTCATCATGCTGGTACAGCTATGCGGTTTTTAACAGCTTTGTTAGCAATAAAAACAAATAAAAAGTTTGTTATTACGGGCTCANAAAGAATGAAGGAAAGACCAATTAAGATTCTAGTTCAGGCTCTTAATAAATTAGGTGCCAATATTTCTTATTTTGATAAAAAGGGATTTCCTCCTTTAATAATAAAAGGACAAGAGATATTTGGGGGAGAAATAAGTTTAAGCTCTAATATAAGTAGTCAATATATTTCCGCTTTAATGCTAATTGCACCTATTTTGAAAAATGGGTTATTAATTAATCTTGAGGGTAAAATAACTTCTAAACCTTATTTAGAAATGACATTAGCAATTCTCAAAAAAATTGGAATTAACTGTTATTTTAAAAATAATATTATTTCAATTGAACACTGTTCAAAAATTAATAATTCAGCAATTTCTATCGAGTCTGATTGGAGTTCAGTATCATATTTTTATAGTATTGTAGCTCTTTCCAATGCTGCTGAGTTGAATATAGGAACATTTTATAAATCATCAATTCAAGGTGATGTTAAACTATATGAAATCTACGCAAAACTTGGTGTTGAAACAAAATTTATAAAATCNTCCTCTAGAATTTTAATAAAAAAAATCAATGATTTTATTAAGCCAGATCATATTGATCTTGATTTAACAGAAAATCCAGACATTGCTCAAACTATTGCAGTTACGTGTTTTGGATTAGGTATTAGTTGTGATCTTTTTGGATTACATACTTTAAAAATTAAAGAAACAGATAGATTAGAAGCTTTAAAAATTGAATTGTCTAAACTAGGTGCTAATGTTAAGGTTACTAATAATAGTTTCCATTTAGCGCCTACTTTTTCTATAAATAACGGAATTTCAATTGAAACTTACAATGATCATAGAATGGCAATGGCGTTTGCACCTTTAGCTTTAATGACTCCAATAATCATTAATAANCCAGATGTAGTTACAAAGTCATATAAGGATTTTTGGAAAGATTTGAAGAGTTTAAATTTTAACCTATCCAAAATTTAATTTAATTAATTGCCAATATACTTGACATAGGGGTATGCAGAAATGTATATTTGCAAACTTTAAATAAACTTATGAAATTATCACAATTTAATTTTGAGCTTCCAGANGAACGCTTAGCTGAATATCCAGCAGATCACCGAGATGAGTCTAGACTAATGGTCTTAGATAGAAAAAAAGAAACTATCGAGCATAAAACTTTTAAGGATGTAGTTAGTTATTTTGATGAAGGAGATGCTTTTGTCTTTAATAATACTAAGGTATTCCCTGCTAGATTGATAGGAAATAAAGAAAAAACTGGCGCAAGAATTGAAGTGTTTTTGTTGAGAGAGTTAAGTGACGATCAAAGACTTTGGGATGTTTTAGTTGATCCAGCAAGAAAAATAAGAATTGGTAATAAATTATATTTTGGAGATGATGATAACCTAGTTGCCGAAGTTATTGACAATACTACCTCTAGAGGAAGAACATTAAGATTTTTATATGATGGTTCTTATGATGAATTTAGGAAAGCTCTATTTGAGTTAGGTCAAACTCCGCTTCCAAAATTTATTAAAAGAGAAGAAGAGAGTTTTGACAAAGAAAGATACCAGACAATATATGCAAAACACGAAGGTGCAGTAGCTGCCCCAACAGCAGGAATGCATTTTTCAAAACATTTATTAAAAAGATTAGAAATTAAAGGAATTAATATTGCAGAAATAACTATGCATGTAGGCTTAGGCACTTTTAATCCTGTTGAAGTTGAAGATTTGTCTAAACATAAAATGGATTCTGAGGAATTATTTATAAATGAAAAGGCTTGTGAAATAATTAATGGAGCAAAAGCAAATAAAAAAAGAATTTGTGCAGTTGGAACAACTTCAATGCGAGGAATTGAATCGTCAGTATCCTCAGTAAGAACTTTAAATCCATACAGCGGATGGACTCATAAGTTTATTTTTCCACCCTATGATTTTAGAATTGCTGATTCTATGATTACCAATTTTCATACACCTAAATCTACACTATTAATGATGGCCTCTGCATTTGCTGGTCCTGATTTTATCAAAGAAGCTTACTCTGTTGCAATAAAAGAAAAATATAATTTTTATTCTTATGGAGATGCTATGTTGATTATTTAAGTTTTAAAAATGAAAGAAAAAAAAGATATTAGATCTTTATCAATTGAAGAGCTGACTTCTTTTTTTAAATCCAATAATATGCCCTCATACAGGGCTAATCAAGTTTATAATTGGCTTTGGAAAAAATCTTGCTTGTCATTTGATGAAATGACAAATATTTCTTTAGAATTAAGAAATCTATTGAAAAGTAAATTTGTTATAAATCATATTAAAATTGATAAGTTACAGAAAAGCAAAGATGGGACTATAAAAAATGCTATATCATTATATGACAATCTTTTAGTTGAATCTGTCTTAATACCAACAAAATCAAGAACTACTGCTTGTATTTCCAGTCAAGTTGGTTGTAGTTTAGATTGCGATTTTTGTGCAACTTCAAAAATGGATAGGATAAGAAATTTAAATCCAGACGAGATTTATGATCAAGCAGTCACCATCAATTCTCAAAGTAAAATACCACGATAGACCAATTTCAAATATAGTTTTCATGGGTATGGGTGAACCTCTTTTAAACTATAGTAATGTTATTAAAGGAATTGACAAAATAACTAGCAAAGAGGGTTTAGGAATGTCGCCTAAAAGAATAACTGTATCTACATCGGGTATATCAAAATTAATTATTAAAATGGCTGATGACAATGTGAAATTTAATTTAGCTATTTCTCTACATTCAGCTATAGAAAAAACTAGAAATAAAATCATGCCTTTTTCTAAAAAATTTCCATTAGAAAATCTTTTAGAAGCTGTAAAATATTGGTATTTAAAAACTAATAAAATCGTAACTTATGAATACATAGTTTGGGAAGGTATTAATGATGACGAGGATCATATAAATGCTAGTTAATTTTTGTAAATCTTCACCATCAAAGGTCAATCTTATTGAGTACAACACAACAGATAATAATTTTTTTAGATCTGCAAAAAATAAAGCTATAGAGGAATATGTGAATAAGCTTGAGAAAAATAAAATTCCAGTTACAATTCGTAAATCGAGAGGTAAAGATATTGATGCAGCTTGTGGACAATTAGCTAACAAGTTAGAGTAGTATTTATATGAAAATTTTAGAGCAAATCAAATTACCCATAAAAAAAGAAATGGATCTTTTTGAAGAGAAATTTTCAAATTCTATGATATCTGACGTCCCTTTATTAAACAGAATCACTCATTATGTTGTTAAAAGGAAAGGTAAACAAATGAGACCAATGTTTGTTTTTTTAACAGCTAAAATGATGTCAGATAGCACACTCATTAATGAAAAAGTTTATAGAGCAGCTTCCATTATTGAGCTTATTCATACTGCAACATTAATTCATGATGATGTAGTTGATTCAAGTGATAAACGAAGAGGTTTTTTTTCTTTAAATGCTTTATGGAAAAATAAAATTGCTGTTTTGGTAGGAGATTTTTTATTGTCTAAAGGAATGTTGTTATGTATTGATAATGATGATTTTGACTTACTTAAAATAATTTCTAAATCTGTTAAAGACATGAGTCAAGGTGAGCTTTTACAAATAGAAAAAGCAAGAAGATTAGATATTGATGAAAAAACTTATTTTAAAATAATTACAAAAAAAACAGCATCCTTGATTGCATCTTGTTGTGCACTTGGAGCCTCTGCGTCAAATTCTTCTAAATCTCAAATTAATAAATTTTACGAATTAGGTGAAAAAATTGGGATAGCTTTTCAATTAAAAGATGATTTATTTGATTATGGTAACAGGAAAATAGGCAAGCCAACCGGGATAGATATTAAAGAAAAAAAATTAACTCTTCCTCTTATTTATGCTTTAAATAATTCTTCAGAATCAAAAAAGAAATGGCTAATTAACTCTGTTAAAAACAGTAACGATTATGTTATAAAAGATATNATAAGTTACGTTACTGAGATGGGAGGTATTGATTATACTCAAAAAAAAATTAATGAATATTATAATTCTGCAGTTGAAGANNTAAAATATTTTGAGGATAATGAATTTAAAGAAAGTTTAAAAAAATTAATTAAATACGTAATTGAAAGAAANTACTAATTTATTTAAATAATTTTTTTTGATTAAATTAATGCTTTATTAAAAAAATTGATTTCTAAAACCACAATAGATAAAGTTTTTGAGCAATCTTTAGTTGAAGAGGTTGTAGGTGAATTCGTACAACTAAAAAAATCGGGTTCAAATTATAAAGGATTAAGTCCTTTTTCTAATGAAAAAACACCAAGTTTTGTGGTATCACCTGTTAAACAAATTTGGAAAGATTTTAGTAGTGGAAANGGAGGTAACGCNGTTGCATTTTTAATGGAGCACGAACATTTTACTTATCCTGAAGCTATTAAATATTTAGCTAGAAAATATAATATCGAAATTGAAGAAACTCAAGTAAGTTCTTTGGATAAGGAGAAAGCTTCTGAAAAAGAAAGTTTATTTATAGTATCTGAATATGCAAAAGATTTTTTTAGTGACACTTTGTTTAACTCAAGTGAAGGTAAATCTATTGGTTTTTCTTACTTTAAGGAAAGAGGATTTAGTGATGAAACTATTAAAAAGTATGATTTAGGATATTTACCAGATAAATTAAATTATTTTTCTAAAGAAGCGATTGCAAATGGTTATGATCCAGTTTTTTTAGAGAAATCTGGATTATCAATTTTTCAAAATAAAAAATCAATTGACAGATTTAGAGGCAGAGTTATATTTCCAATTCATAGTATGTCAGGTCGGATACTTGGTTTTGGGGGAGAATTCTAAACAATCAACTAAAAACAGCCAAATATTTAAATTCCCCAGAAAGTTTAATATATAATAAAAGTAAAATATTATATGGTATATTTTATGCAAAACAGGATATTGCAAAACTTGATAATTGTTTTATAGTTGAGGGTTATACTGACGTTATTCAGTTGCACCAAAAAGGAATTAAAAATGTGGTATCATCATCTGGAACTGCACTTACAATAGATCAGATCACATTGATTAGAAGATTGACATCAAATGTAACTATGCTTTTTGATGGTGATAAAGCTGGAGTTAATGCGACTTTGAGAGGGATTGACATTATTTTAACAGCAGGCCTTAATGTTAATGTCTGTTCCTTTCCTAATGGTGAGGATCCTGACAGTTATAGTCAGGACAAATCTTATGAAGAAATTGATGATTATTTAAAAAATAATTCAAAAGATTTCATACAATTTAAAGCATCGATTCTAGCTCAAAATTCAAAAAACGATCCTATTTCTAAAGCAAATACTATTAATGAAATTATAAATAGCATTTCTATTATTCCTGATAGAATTAAACAAGAAATATATGTAAAGCATTGCTCATCAATTATGGACATTTCAGAAGAGGTTTTGTTCAATTCGTTAGCTCAGAAAACGAAAAATGAAATTCATTCTATTTCTAAAAAAAGAATTGCTAAGGTCCAAAAAGCAACAAAAAATAAAGATGTTGATTTACTATTTGAATTAGAAAAAAAAATAATTGAAATACTTTTGCTATATGGAAGTAAAGAAGAAAATTTTGAAGAATTGATATTAAAAAATGATGAGGACGGTAATGTTGTTTTAGAACCAACAACAGTAAATTCATTAGTTTATGAAAAAATCTTTCTTGATTTACAACAAGATGAAATTGAATTCACTAACGAATCTTTCAAAATTATTTATGAAAAAATTATTAATGAATTTCAGAAAAATCAAAAGTTAATTTTGGAAGTTTTTTTAAATAGTTTAAATCAAGATTTGGCAAATCATGTTACTGGAATTTTAATGAACGAAGATCAATATGAGCTGCATGATTGGTTAAGTAAAAATATATTTGTTAAGCATAAGGATAAAGTCATAAGTCAACTTGTTTCTGAAACTATCCTTAGTTTAAGAACATTTTTAATAAATAAAAAAGTTGAAGAATTAAAAGAAGAAACTAAAGATAGCTTAGAAAATAATAAAATTTTAGAGGAAATTGGAGAATATCACAAACTAAAAACAATATTGTCAAAAAAATTAAATAGAGTTTTGTAATTATTTTAGAATCTCTGGAACTTTATAAATTGGTATAGGATTCATCTTGTGAAGATTTTGTTTGTTAAATTTTTTCAAAATTTGAAAAACTTCTTTTTCTCGTCCTTTAAAATCAATCAATTTTTTGTTGAGATCTTTTTGTTGCATAGCCCACTCTAATTCTTTGTAGGTTGCTCCTATTTGATCTTCATCTGTTCTTCCGTCGTCCCATAAGCCATCTGTTGGTTTAGCTTTAATAATCTCGTCTAATACTCCAAGTATTTTTGAAATCTCAAAAACATCTGTTTTATTTAAATCTGCAATTGGGCTTATATCTACTCCTCCATCTCCATATTTTGTATAAAAACCAATTCCAAAATCCTCAACTTTATTTCCTGTGCCAGCCACCAAACATCTATTTATACCAGCAAAATAATATAAAGTAGTCATTCTGAGTCTAGATCTTGAATTTGCTAATGACAAAAAATTATTATGATCATTTTTTTGCTCTACTGTGTTTTTAAATGAGTTGAAAACATCATTAAGATCAATAGACTTATGAACTACGTTATTAAATTTTTTTTGAAGCCATTTTATATGACTAGAAGCCCTATTCACTTCGTTTTTATTTTGCATAATAGGCATATCTATGCATATTGTTGGCAGGCCAGTGCTTGCACATAGGGTTGATGTTAATGCTGAATCTATTCCTCCAGAAATCCCAATAACAAAGCCATCAGTTTTAGATTTTTTGGAATAAGCTTTTAGCCATTGAATTATATTATCTGCAATTATATCATATTTCATTTGTAAATGTTTATTGACTTTATGTTAAATTTGATAAATTATTACACAACAAAATTAATGGATTATAATAAGATATACATAGTTATTTTTATTGTTTTTTTTACAATAAGTTGTGATAATGAGAATTATCATGACATCGAAATAATAAGATTTGAAAAGAAATTTTATAATTCAGATGAAAATGAATTAGATAATTTGATACTCAAATATCCTTTTCTTTTTCCTAGTCAGTTCCCTAAATCAATATGGATTAATAAAATCAATGATTCAGTTGAAAATGATCTTTATAATTATTCTTTAATGGAATTTAAAGATTATGATTTTAACTCTAGTAAAGTAAAATCAATTTTTAATAATGCTACTAATATTTTAGAAAACTTTAAAACCCCAAAGTTAATTACACTTATTTCTAAAAGTGATTTTAATGATCGAATAATTTATACTGGACCTTATTTATTTGTTTCTTTGAATTTGTATTTTGGATCAAATTTTTATGAAAATACACCTAATTATCTTTCACAAAAAATGAATAAATTATTCATTCCTAATGATATTGCATTTAAGATTTCTGAAAAATATGTTAAGGTTAAAGATGATAGAACTTTACTTTCTAAAATAATACAATATGGTAAAATANTGTATTTAAATAAATTACTAAATAATGAAGAAGAAGATTGGGTTATTTTTAATACCAGTCCAAATAAAATGAAATGGACTAATGACAACGAGTTTGAAATTTGGTCTTATTTTGTAGAAAACGAATTCTTTTTTAACACTAATATTGATTTAAGATCTAGATTTATTTCATTATCTCCCTATTCAAAGTTCAATCTTGATATTGATAAAGAATCACCTGGAGCTATAGG
>JGI26273J51734_10001653_pt1 | contig 11739 bp, 9 predicted proteins | sample SaaInlV_125m_DNA_FD_51734 | JGI IMG/M metagenome (IMG submission 51734) | reverse complement strand
CATCAGAACCTTCCTTTCCTTGTAAATACTCTTGGTTCCCTTGTGGATGCTCGCTTGAAGACTCTGTGTGGACTCCATACGCACATGGTAAAGTCTAAGGCTAATGAAACCCTTGTGAACGCTCTTACATTGATGGAACGTACGGAAGCTTCCCGGGAAACTACCACCCATCGCAAGCTTCAAAGTGGTTCTTCATCACTCTTCCTTGCTTCTATGGAATGTATTCCATCCATGGGTGCGCAGTGTCTCGAAGCTTCTATGAAGACCTTTGATTCGCAGAAGAAGGTTGCATCACTTTCAACTCCAGAAGTTCCAACCCCGGTGACCCAAGCTAAACCTAAAAAACCTTCATCAAAGAAGACGCAAGCCCCTAAGAAGGCTTCGTCATCAAAAACGAAGGAGATTCCAAAGGCAAAGGTGATTTCACCAAAGAAAGCCTCGTCTTCTTCACCTTCCAAGGAAACAAAGAAGGTGAAGAAGTAAGGTACCACCTCCTTAGGTGCACACCCGTGCTCCTGAGGCAAGGCCTCTCGGAGGTGCAGCTCATGAGTACCATTGATGCAGTCGGTGTGGACACCACTGAAGCCAATGGACTCCCATTGCTCCATTCATTCCTACGGATGCAAGCATGCACAACGCATCCGTACCATCCATAAGGTGTGACCTTAGGCAAAGCATCAGCCGGTGCACAGCATGTGCTCCTGCGTGTCCCATCGTGAAACAGTATATACAGGGGTATACGATGCAAGATCGAAGTCGGAAAGGGTTCGGTTGGAGTGCGTATACCTTCACACACGATACAAAATCAAGCGTGCACCATACAGCGTGACTGGACACAGGAGCACATGCTATATGCACACCAAGACCAAGAAGACCTTCTGTCCTTATAGGCACGCAGTGAATGACAAGTCATGAACAGGGAACGGAACGTATCAACAAGAGTGTCTGTGTGTCTTTGTGAGAAGACGTATATCCTCCCATAGCCAAAGAAGTTCCTTAGTGAGGACACTATCTCGAAGCCACCCTTTCACTTGCTCTATGTCAGCCTTTATCCAACGGTGGATGTTCTCGACAAACCACAAAGACATCGGTACCCTGTACCTCCTTTTTGGTGCCTTTTCTGGAGTGCTAGGGTCCGCCTTCTCCCTACTTATCCGTATGGAGCTGGCGCAGCCAGGTACACAGATCCTTGGAGGAAACCACCAGGTCTACAATGTGCTGATCACAGCCCATGCCTTCCTCATGATCTTCTTCATGGTGATGCCTGCCCTCATTGGTGGGTTTGGGAACTGGTTTGTGCCCATCATGATTGGTGCGCCAGACATGGCATTCCCCCGACTGAACAACATCAGCTTCTGGTTGCTTCCACCATCGCTGTTACTTCTGCTAAGCTCAGCTCTTGTAGAAGTAGGTGTAGGTACAGGATGGACAGTATATCCGCCTTTGTCAAGCATTGCATCCCACTCTGGAGGTGCGGTGGACCTGGCCATCTTCTCTTTGCACTTGTCTGGAGCATCTTCGATCCTAGGCGCGATCAACTTTATTGTGACCGTCTTCAACATGCGAGGACCTGGACTGATCCTGCACCGCATGCCCCTTTTTGTGTGGTCCGTTCTGATCACGGCTTTCCTTCTGCTACTTTCCCTTCCGGTGCTTGCAGGAGCGATTACTATGCTGTTGACGGATCGAAACTTCTCCACATCCTTCTTTGATCCAGCGGGTGGGGGTGATCCTATCCTGTACCAGCACCTTTTCTGGTTCTTTGGACACCCAGAAGTGTACATCCTTATCCTTCCAGGCTTTGGGATTGTGTCTCATGTGATTTCGACCTTCTCACGGAAGCCGATCTTTGGAAGCATTGGTATGATCTATGCCATGCTCTCTATTGGTGCACTTGGTTTCATTGTATGGGCACATCACATGTACGTGGTTGGTCTTGATGTGGATACCCGAGCCTACTTCACCGCGGCCACAATGATCATTGCGGTTCCTACTGGAATCAAGATCTTCTCGTGGATTGCAACCGCATGGGGTGGATCTATCTACCTACGAACACCCATGCTATTTGCGCTTGGGTTCATCTTCCTCTTCACGGTGGGAGGTTTAACTGGTGTGATCCTTGCGAATGCTGGGATTGACATCGCCTTACACGATACCTACTACGTGGTGGCGCACTTTCACTATGTGTTGTCCATGGGCGCTGTCTTTGCTTTGTTTGCAGGCTTCTACTACTGGATCGGAAAGATCTCTGGATGCATGTATCCGGAAGAGCTCGGACAGATTCACTTCTGGCTTTTCTTTATTGGAGTGAACTTGACCTTCTTCCCTATGCACTTCCTTGGTCTTGCCGGGATGCCACGTCGGATTCCAGACTACCCAGATGCTTTTGCAGCCTGGAATGTGGTTGCTTCCTACGGGTCGTACCTGTCTATCCTTGCTTCTGTGTTCTTCTTCTACGTGGTCTACGTAACCTTGACCTCTGGAGAAGAGTGTCCAAGCGACCCTTGGGCCTGTGGTTCCATCGTTACAGAAGGTAACGTACCAGCGACCACACTGGAATGGACCGTGGCCTCTCCACCTCCTTTCCACACCTTCGAAGAAATCCCAGCTGTGAAAGCCACATCCTTTGGATCCTAGAAGGAAGTCTGATCCTCTCCTCTCCGGAGAGGGGGGATGGACAAGAAGCGACTTGACTCGACCTCCATGAATCACACAGTGAAGACATCATTGAAATCAGCTCAACATGTTCTGGAGGAACTGATTTCAGAACGGCTTCTGGAACGAGTTGCAATGCGTATGCGCTTGTGACACGTGTTCTGCCCTTACTAATGTTTCATTTAAGCACAAGATTGTCTATGTAGGTTCATGAATAACCTTCTGCCCTTATAGAGAAGCAGTCACGGCGGTGAAGCGACAAAGTTCAGTGTGTAGATGTCAACCATTGTGCTAGCGTTACCATATTCCTATCATGACAGTTACCCGTAGGTGAACTTAACCTTCTTCGATATGTATAATACCTCATACACCTATCGTGTCATGTACCTTGTGTCGACATAGCTAACATGAACTACTTGATGTTCTAGACGTAACTTTCGCGATCACAATTCACTGCTTCTCTATAAGGGTAGGGGAGGGATCCCTCCCCGGAGGTACACAAAAAAACTCAGAGCGGGTCGCGTCCCTAGGTAGTGGAGCAACATCGAAAGGTAAACTACATCGAGATGGTAACGGAGTCCTTCTGAGATGTTCGTTACATAGACCGGTTTCCCCTCTGTGGAGTTAGAACATCGCTTACAATGGCACACAGGCGCTCTTATAGGTCAGAAGGTACATCGATGAAAGTAGAACGTTGTCAGATCTTGGAACGTATCTCTATAACATCCACTGCTTCTCTATGAGGACAGAAGGTGTATTGACGTGTTCGGATGTGGTGGGTACCACCCTCGACCATTGGTGTCGCGTTGATGGGCTTCAACACCTTGAACGTAGAATTGATGTGAGCTGTGTATTACCGTTCCGTATGGTGGGTGTACATACGACTCCATCTTCCTTTTCACAATCCTGCAGAGGGTGCGCTAACGCATGAAATGGGCAGCCTAAAGACTACGGTGGCAACACTAAAACTTAAAGGAATTGACGGGGGCTTACACAAGCGGTGGAGCATGTGGTTTAATTCGATATAACGCGCAGAACCTTACCAATCCTTGGAATATACATGGGGGTGCAGGTCTCTGCACGCTCTGATGGTATACAGGAGCTGCATGGCTGTCGTCAGTTCGTGGCGTGAGCTGTCAGGTTAAGTCCTGAAACGAACGCAACCCTTATTGTAGGAGAGCGCGTGGGTGCGCTACTGCAAGACTGCCAGTGACATACGGGAGGAAGGTAAGGATGACGTCAAGTCCTCATGGCCCTTATGGGTTGGGCTACACATGTGCTACACTGGCGACTACAATGCGAAGCGATATGGCAACATGGAGCTACACGTGAAAGGTCGTCGGGTTCGGATTGCTCTCTGCAACTCGAGAGCATGAAGGTGGAATCGCTAGTAATCGTAGATCAGCACGCTACGGTGAACTTGTATCTAAGCCTTGTACACACCGCCCGTCACATAATGGGAGCGGAACATGTACAAAGCTTAGAAATGCACTTCTGGAGATCCTCGGATCCAGGACAGTGTGCTTCTGGTCACTGCAGGTGCTGTAACTGATATGAAGTCGTAACAAGGTAACCGTAGGGGAACCTGTGGTTGAAGTGACTCGTTTTTGTACATGGAAGACGTAGGATGCTTATCATGAGCAGACCATACACAATCTTGATTTTACATTGAAGGACCATGGGTTTGATCCTGGCCCAGAATGAACGCTAGCGATAGGCTTGATACATGCAAGTTGACATCCACTGCATACGATGGATGAGCGAACGGGTGCGTAAGATATGGGAACGGTACCCTTCTCTTGGAGTGAATCTCCCTGTGTGTTGTACACGGAGAAGGATCAGCCCATAGGAGATTAGATAGTTGGTGTGAGTGATGCGCTACCAAGTCCACGATCTCTCGTTGATCTTAGCGGATGATCAACCACACTAGGACTGAGACACGGCCTAGACGTCCATGGACGGCGGCAGTAAGGAATATTGGGCAATGTGCGAAAGCATGACCCAGCTATATCGCGTGGGTGAAGAAGAGCGTGTGCTCGTAAAACCCTTTCGACGTGTGAAGAGCATGACGACGCACGGGAAAGAAACCCCGGCCAATTTCAGTGCCAGCAGCCGCGGTAATACTGGAGGGGTAAGTGTTATTCAGATTGACTGGGCGTACATCGCGTGTAGGTTGGGCTCTGCTGCTTTGGGCTCCATCCTTCAGCTTATGAGAAGGTCATGTCCCAAAGAACGAGTGCCCTTGGGTCGGAAAGAGGTGGAGAGAATGGCTCGAGGAGACGTAATAAGCTTAGATACGAGTCGGAATGCCCAATGCGAAGGCGCTTCCCTGGATTCGAACCGACACTCAGACGCGAAAGCGTGGGGATCAAACCATATTAGTCACATGAGTAGTCCACGCCGTCAACGATGCTCATTCCCCTTTACACGGTGAATCGACGTAGGGTAGGCGAACCTACCCTACTACAAGAGTGAAGAGTGTTGCACCGTGTTGTTCAGATAAAACATCAATGAAAGCGGACCCTTTCATATCCGGGACATTCCCCCCCCCTGTTCGTTCATTGGCTTTGATGATGTCCTCACTGCTTCTCTATAAGGACAGAAGGGTGTTGGTGTGTGCGAGTAATGTCCTCGCGGCTTGTCTATGAGGGGTGAAGCTTCATTGATGGATAAAGTAGCTCAGCTGGGTTAGAGCGATGCACTCATAATGCATAGGTCGATGGTTCGACTCCATCCTTTGTCAAAGGTGTATTGCGGATGCCTCCGTTTCAAAATAGACCAGGGCGTGTAACGACGCGAAATAGCGATCCTATGAGAACACTCCAAAGGGCCGCGTCCCCTCAGCGGGAAACCGCACGTCCTTCCAAAGAAGGAACTCGATACGCAGGGAAGTGAAACATCTAAGTACCTGTAGGAAAGGAAATCAACCGAGAGGCCGGTAGTATCGGCGAGAGAACCCGGCGTTGGCTTGAGACATGGTTCTGTGTTGAAGGTGGGGGAAACCACAACCAGAGAAGGTTTGAGTCCTGTAGAATGCAAGAACCATGTTGAACAAGTACCACCATCTGGTGGGAAGATAGGAGAACCACCTTCTAAGCCACACCTACGATTTTGAAAACCATAGTGCACAAGTACTGTGAAGGAAAGGTGAAAAGAACCCTAATGCGGGGAGTGAAAAGAACTGAACCAAGACACCGACAAACAATCGATGGCGGTTCCTTATCACGGGAATGCGCTACCGGTGTACCTTTTGCATAATGGGTCAGCGACTAAATGACGTATGCCTGCGTAAGCCAAGAGGTGGACGCAAAGCAAAAGCAAGTGGGCACGCCGCGAACGGTCTGCGTCATTTGACCCGAAACTGAGTGATCTCATTTCCAGCAGGTTGCAGAAAGCGTACCTGCTTTTGAAGGACCGAACCGACGTCTGTAGCAATAGGCGCGGATGACTGGAGATGAGGGGTGAAAGGCCAATCAAACTCAGAGATAGCTGGTTCTTCGCGAAATCTATTGAGGTAGAGCGTACACGATGGTCTTTGACTATGGATGCTGGGGGTAGAGCACTTCTTGAGCTATGGGGGCCCAAAGCCTTACTGCTCTCATGAAAACTCCGAATACCAGATCATCTTTACGTGTGCAGACAGAGGTAGAGTGCTAAGGTTCTGCCTCGAAAGGGAAACAGCCCAACCCGTGTGGTAAGGTCCCCAAACCCTATGTGAGTGGGAAAAGCTACCTTCCGACGATGACAACGAGCAGGTTGGCTTGGAAGCAGCCATCCTTTAAAGAAAGCGTAAGAGCTCACTCGTCGAGTTGGATGTAGTTGATGATGTATCGGGGCTGAACATAGGTACCGACCCAACGGATGGATACAGGTTCAATACAGCCTGTGTCTATGGTAGCGAAGCGTTTTGAGTACTGCTGAAGTGAGGGCGGAAGCTTTCATGTAGGGTTCAAAAGTGACTATGCTGGCATGAGTAACGAAAGATCATGTAGATAAGGCATGACCGCCGTACGTTCAAGGTTTTCTTGCGTTCTGGTAACCAGCGCAGAGTTATTCGGCCCCTAAGGGCAAAGGCCACCGCCTTTCCTGATGGAGATCTGTACGTTGTCCCGCATCTGGTGTACGACCCATGGCACTTTGGATAGCTATGGCGTGCGCAGGTGTGCAGGAAAAGCCGTACAGGAGGCTCACAAGGCCTCGAAGACCGTACCCTAAACCGACACAGGTGAACGAGTCGACTAGACTTAGGCGTTGAGGAAACTACATTGAAGGAACTCGGCAAATTCTTCCCGTACCTTCGGAACAAGGGAAAGCCATTGGCATACATCAAAAGGGGGGTGACGACTTTTTACTAAAAAATTAGGACTCTGCAAACTTGTAAAAGGACGTATAGGGTCTGACGTCTGCCCGGTGCTAGAAGTATAAAAGGCGCAGTGCAAGCTGCAAATGGAAAGCCTAGTAAACGGCGGTTGTAACTATAACAATCATAAAGTAGCGAAATTCATTGCCAGCTCATTCCTGGCCTGCATGAAAGACGTAACGATTGCCCCACTGTCTCCAGTGTAGACTCAGTGAAATTGAATTCTCCGTGCAGATGCGGAGTACGTGCCCCAAGACGAGAAGACCCTGTGCATCTTTACTGTACATCTGCAGTGCCCACACTCTGTCCCTGTGTAGGAAAGGTGGAAGCGTATGCGTCCGTGAAATACCACCCTTGGCGGTGGTGTGGGCTACCCTCTTCAGAGGAACCCTGCATGTGAGGCAGTTTGACTGGGGCGGTCGCCTCCTAAAGGGTATCGGAGGCGTGCGAAGGTAAGGGCTTCAAGGACGGAAACCTTGAATAGCGGGGAATGCCTACCTTGCCTGACTGCAAGACATACAGGTCGCGCAGAGACGAAAGTCGGCCATACTGATCCACAAGTGCCGTGTGGAAGGGCTTGTGCTTAACGAATCAAAGATACGCCAGGGATAACAGGCTGATACTGCCCTAGAGTCCTTATCGACGGCAGTGTTTGGCACCTCGATGTTGACTGATCATATCCTGGGGCTGAAGAAGGTCCCAAGGGTACGGCTGTTCGCCGTCTAAGATGGTACCTGAGTTGAGTTTAGAACGTCGTGAGACAGTTTGGATTCTACCTGGGGTGCGCAAACGATGCAGTGAAGAGACCATCACCTTGTACGAGAGGACCGGTGATGCATACCCTCTGGTGATCAGTTGTCTTGCCGAAGGCACGGCTGAGAAGCTACGGTGTAACAGGATAAACGCTGAAAGCATATCAAGCGTGAACCTTTCTCTTAGACAGCTGCATCCAACCTCATGCACGACAAGCATGTGGATAGGTGTACGGTGTGCCCTGTGTAAACAGATCTGCATGTACACACTAAAGACCAAAGAAAGACAAACACCAATACATTCCAATTGACTATGACTCTGAAGACTGGGTGATCATCCGTAGATGATCATTCACGGGGAGCACATCTTTACAGAGGATCATCCTCCCAACAGGGTTTTCTTGCGCCACATACATAATGAGGAAACCATGAAGTCAGTGAGGACACGATTGAAGTCACGACCCATCCACAGAGAATGTGGAGCGAGTGGGTTAGTCGTGAAGGCTCAATCCGAGCCTTCACGACTAACCCACAATACAAGCAATACCGCTGCTATGACCCTAAAGAGTGCGAAAAGCCGGATTGCTGTCGACCTCCTTGGGGTCTTGGTGAATCCGAAGTCCTTCGTGAAGTGGCTTTCCGAGCCCTTCCTAAAGGACTTCCCTTCGTGGGAGACCGTCTGCCTCTTGGGGGCAAATGCTCTCCTACTTCGGGATACTGCACACCCCAAGGATTTGATCCTTGGATGGGTGCAGTACTTGTGCCGGTCGGTGTACCGGACATGGCTCCGGGAGCGACGGGGACATGCGGAGTTTTGGAAAGCTTGGAATTCCGAGAAATCGTGGATCCGAAAGGTCCTCGTTCTGGAATTCACGCCTTTCCTTTACTTCAACCGAGTCGTGGAGCGTGTGCCCTTTATGTTCCACCTCTTCTCGTTTGCCTTTGCCTTCGGTCCATTTCTCGATTTGCCCCTCTGGGCGTACCTAGCACTGTGGGCTTACGCACTTGAGTGCGTGGTTGTATGCGCTGGGCACCGCTATTCACCCTTTGTGAAAAAGGGATTGGAGTGGATGACCTTTGGTCCCAAAAACCTCCGCTTCTTCCTGGGAAATCCTGGGAGCGTAGGAGTTCGAGGGGGCATCTTCGGGTTTAGTGTGTACGCATTGTACAAGTACGAGCTGTACAAGTACAATGTGGAACGGAAGGGGGTTTTGAATGATGCCATCATCCATGCCCAGCTCTCCGCCAAGGTAGCGATGCAATCACTGCCTAAGAACGTGGACCCAGAGGTTTCCTTGAAGGTTTATAACTCGACCTTCAAGGAAACCTTGCAAGCCTTCATGAGCGATTGGGACTCGGCAAATTACCCATGGCCTCGGTGGCGAAAGTCTGCGACATTTGAGAGCGACTCGACAACGTTCAAGGCCACCCAGGATTCCGCTGGTAATACTACCCTGGAGGGGAAGTACCGGGGAACCCCAAAAGCCCCATCCAACCCGGGTTTTGCCGAGGGTGGGTTAGAAGAGGGTAAGAAGTAAACCCCTCCCACCAAGCAGGGCCACCGGCCTGAGGGGAAGATCTAACAATCTTCTTTCAATGGCCGGTGGTATCCATGGGGGTTGTCCTACCCCCCTGTTCAGTAGAGGGTGGAGAGTCTTCTCTTTACCAGTATCCACAGTATCTATGCACTTCTTCTTCTCACCTCTGGATCAGTTCACCATCATTACCCTGGTGCCTCTGAATCTTGGCCAGTTTTACTGGTCGTTCACCAACTCAGCGCTGTTCATGATCGTAGGTACTGGGCTCTTTGTGACCTTGTGCTCTATGGTGCTTGTAGAAGGTGGCCGTCTTGTGCCTACTCCATGGCAGTCCTTTGTAGAGATGGTGTATGAGTTTGTACAGTCCTTGGTGAAGGAACAGGTGGGTGTAAAGGGAAAGCCCTACTTCCCATTCTTCTTCACTTTGTTCACCTTCCTTCTGTGCAACAACCTTATCGGGATGGTACCGTATTCCTTTACGACAACAAGTCACGTGGTGGTTACCTTTGGTCTTTCCGTGTCCGTCTTTGTAGGCGTGACCGTGATTGGCTTCCTAACTCATGGACTGCACTTCTTCTCCTTCTTGCTCCCCCCGGGTGCACCTCTTGTGCTTGCACCTTTCCTGGTGGTGATTGAGCTTGTGTCTTACATGTTCCGTGCCATCTCCCTAGGGGTCCGGCTTTTTGCGAACATGATGGCTGGACATACTTTGGTCAAGATTTTGAGTGGGTTTGGGTGGTCTATGCTGTCTCTGGGCGGTGTCCTGAAGCTGGCTGCACTTATTCCTCTTGTTGTGGTCTTTGCTCTCATGTTCTTGGAAGTGGGTGTGGCGATCTTACAGGCGTATGTGTTCACTATCCTGTCTTGTATTTACTTGAATGATGCTATTGCTCTTCACTAAGTGGAGAAAGACGCCCGGGAAAATGTCTGTGTGTACGTATATAGTCCACAGACGCCCGGGAAAATGATTTTTGTGACCTAATGTGTACGCATAGACAATTGATTATAGGCTTCATACCAGATGTGCAAATCAGCCGGTACATGACCCAATTAGGTATCTTAATACCGGGATCCTACTCACACCTTCTCTTTTCTATGCGTCGGCTTTCCTTCCTGAAGCAACCTTTGGTCGCACCCCTGAATGACCACCTGATCGACTACCCGACACCATCTAACCTGACCTACTGGTGGGGCTTTGGCTCTCTTGCGGGTATCTGTCTTCTTGTGCAGATCGCGACTGGGATCTTCCTTGCGATGCACTACACCCCACATGTGGACCTTGCCTTTGCCAGCGTGGAACACATCATGCGTGACGTACACGGTGGGTGGTTTCTACGATACATGCATGCCAATGGGGCGTCCATGTTCTTCATCGTAGTTTACCTGCACCTGTTCCGTGGTCTGTACTACGGATCTTACGTGCGTCCTCGTGAGCTTGTGTGGATCGTGGGTGTGGTCATCCTTCTGCTGATGATCCTGACGGCGTTCATTGGCTATGTTCTTCCTTGGGGACAAATGTCCTTCTGGGGTGCGACCGTGATTACTTCACTTGCGTCTGCGATCCCTGTTGTAGGTATGGACATTACCTATTGGCTGTGGGGTGGGTTTAGTGTGGACAATGCTACTCTCAACCGCTTCTTTAGCTTGCACTACCTTCTGCCCTTTATTATTGCGGGCGCAAGTATTGTGCACTTGGCGGCCTTACATCAATACGGGTCAAACAACCCTCTAGGGTCATTTGCAGGTGTGGACAAGGTGTCCTTTTACCCCTACTTCCTTCTGAAGGATCTTGTAGGCTGGGTGGTCTTTGCCCTGGGATTTAGCTTCTTTATCTACTTTGCACCAAATGCATTAGGGCATCCAGATAACTACATTCCAGCCAATCCAATGTCTACACCAGCGCACATTGTTCCGGAGTGGTACTTCCTACCGGTGTATGCTATCCTGCGCAGTATCCCAAACAAGCTTGGTGGTGTAGCAGCCATTGGTCTTGTCTTTGTGTCTCTACTGCTGCTTCCTTTTGTGCATACTTCATCGATTCGATCTTCCAACTTCCGTCCCCTGTACAAGAAGCTGTTCTGGCTGCTTGTGGCGGACTGTGTGCTTCTGGGGTGGATTGGATGTCAGCCTGTGGAAGAGCCTTATGTCTTCATTGGTCAGGTGGCCTCGGTATACTTCTTTGTGTACTTCCTTGTGGTGGTACCTTTCCTGGGCAAACTGGAGTCCTATCTCCTGTCCTTTGTCCCTGAAGAGCTCTAAGGCTTGTCCTTATTGACCGACTCGGTCTAAAGCCCCTCTGTCTTCTGGATCACGGTCCAGAAGGGGCACCGGCCATTCACCTCCGTCTGCCGATGGGTGACTCATCTAACTCCTCTATGCCTTCGCTGAACCAACTCGCGACCACACGTCGAACCAAAAAGATGCGCATGCGAAA
>JGI26273J51734_10001652_pt1 | contig 11743 bp, 14 predicted proteins | sample SaaInlV_125m_DNA_FD_51734 | JGI IMG/M metagenome (IMG submission 51734) | reverse complement strand
ACATGCAAGGTCGCTTTTCGATACGCAATAAAAGATATTAGAATAAACCTAATGTTAAAGCGTTGTTGATCGGTTGACATGAACCGATACCTAACCAAAGAGCCACAACTACGCTAAATAAGAATAAAGCCATTGCAATTGGTCTACGGAATGGGTTTTGGAATTTATTAATACTTTCAATAAATGGTACTGTGATTAGACCAGCTGGTACTGCTGCCATAGAAAGAACACCTAATAATTTGTTAGGAATAACTCGTAATAAGTTAAATGTAGGGAAGAAGTACCACTCTGGTAAAATTTCTAAAGGTGTAGCGAATGGATCCGCTTTTTCACCTAAAGGAGATGGAGATAGAACAGATAAACCAATTACACAAGATAATGTACCTAAAATAGCTACAGGGAAGATGTATAATAAATCGTTTGGCCAAGCAGGCTCACCATAATAGTTGTGACCCATACCTTTAGCTAACTTAGCACGTAACTTCGGATCTGTTAAATCCGGTTTTTTTAATACAGACATAATATTTTAATAATTAAGAAAGAGTTTATAAAGGTCCTGAAATACCTTGTTTACGGATCATTAAGAAATGAGTTAACATTAGTACTGCTGCCGCAACAGGAAGTACGAATGTGTGAGCACTGTAGAATCTAGTAAGCGTTGCTTGTCCTACACTCACGCTACCACGTAGTAATTCTACTAATAGACTTCCTACTACAGGAATAGCTTCTGGTACACCTGTTACAATCTTACAAGCCCAGTATCCAACTTGATCCCATGGTAATGAATATCCAGTAACACCAAAAGATACAGTTACCACTGCTAAAGTAACACCAGTAACCCAAGTTAATTCTCTAGGCTTTTTGAAACCACCTGTCAGATATACACGGAAAATATGTAATATCATCATTAACACCATCATACTAGCAGACCATCTATGCATAGATCTGAATAACCAACCGTAGTTAACTTCAAACATTAGGTATTCGATTGAAGCGAAAGCTTCAGATACCGTTGGTCTGTAGTAAAATGTCATCGCGAATCCAGTTGCTGCTTGGATGATGAAGCATGTGAATGTAATTCCCCCTAAACAGTAGAAAATATTTACGTGAGGCGGAACATATTTGCTTGTGATATCATCAGCAATGGATTGAATTTCAAGACGTTCCTCAAACCAATCGTAGACTTTTCCCATAAAATAAAATTGAAAATAGGTAATTAAATAATATTGTAAAAAACAAAATTCAAATATATAAAAACTGTAGTATTTCACTAGAATTATACAATTAAAAGAAAAATAAAACAAGACACGCTACACACCAAAAATGACCCCAATGATATAGTATGTATAACATTTTGATAATTGATGACGAAGAAAAACATGTTTCCGCTACTGTAAGGTACCTAGATGCTAATGGATTCAATACTTTTGGTGCAAATTGTGCACACACAGCCTTTTCCATTCTTCAAAAGATACAGCCAGATTTAATCATTATTGATATTCTAATGCCAGACATGGATGGATATCAATTCATAACAAAGCTAAAAATGATTCCACAACTTAATCAAATTCCTTTCTTGTTTCTCACTGCAAAAGGATTAACTCAAGATAGAATCAAAGGATATGAATTTGGCTGCAGTGGATATATCCCAAAACCATTTGATCCTGAAGAGTTAGTGGCTATTATTAAAAATATTTTAATTAGAAAACGACAAAAAATCTTGATTTTAGAACTAATTTTGAGGGAGGTAAAGATGCTTCGAGAAAAATTAGATCATCATTCAAACGTTTCCCCCAACTTAATTCTTTCTCTAGACTTAACCCCTCGTGAGATAATTATATTAAATTATTTATTTAAAGGTCTAAAAAACAAAGAAATCGCAACCTGCTTGAAAACTGGAACACGAAACATCGAAAAATATATAACTAGGCTATTTAGCAAGACTCAAACTACTAGCAGAGTGGAACTACTAAACTACTGTTATTCAAATAAAAACATTTTGAAGGCGAACGACGGGATTCGAACCCGCGAATGACGGAACCACAACCCATTGCCTTAACCACTTGGCCACGCCCGCCTAATCAATAAGAACTTTGTACTAGAATAATCATAACATATTGGTATAAAAATACACAATCAATTCTTAAGATTAATCTTATTTACTAATTTAACTGTTCTTTCTAACGATAGAGTGTTTATACGGTACTACAGTGATAGAAAAAAAGAGAAAACGATCGAGACTAAATGTTTATTTTTTGGTCTGGAGGAGATTAGCTTTTACAACATTAAAAATTAGTTGTTTCTTAATTGATTAGGTTATAGAATTTTCTGTCAATTTACTAAGATTTATTAGCTAGCGTTAGCCTTTACAAAACCCAGTCCATTTTCGTCTGAGTATCTCTCCATAAATCTCATGAATCTGTCCCAATTTTTTTTCTCAGACATTACATAAATAGCTTCTATACCTTGGGGCTTTCCGTTTACGAATCGTGCGTTCACATCTCTAGTAACAATTTCCCCTTCTTCATCTATTAGATACATTCCAGTTATAGTCCCTTTACTGCTCGTCTCTCCCTCTAATACTTTAGGGTTGGCAAATCTGAAAGTAGCTGTTCCAGTACTTCCATCTCTTGATCTCGTTAATCTCACATCTGGTATCACTTCTTCATTAATTCCTTGAATAAATTGTATTACAGCCATAAATAATAGTTTTTCGTATTTTAGTTTAAATTATTTAAATTATACCATTCTATCGTTTTTCTGGTATGTCTTATCGGTTTTGAAAATCTGGGGTGGCAGGATTTGAACCTACGAATGGCGGAGTCAAAGTCCGCTGCCTTACCGCTTGGCGACACCCCATAATCAGCTAATAATAACTGGCTAACATTAAATCTAATTCAAGTTTAAGCACCGAATAGAGAAAGCTTTATATTTTTTATATAGATAAGATAATGTTTGTGCAAGGAGGGATTCGAACCCCCGACACCGTGGTTCGTAGCCACGTGCTCTAGTCCACTGAGCTACAAGCACTTACTGTTCTGTTTATAAGCATAACATATTAGCTAATAATTTGTCATTATTTTCTTTCATTTTTACTCAAGGACTTTTATTCTTTTAATTTCAGTTCATTTTTTACGATTACGCCACAAAAATAGTCATTAATATTTTTATTTTTTGTATAATAAGCTTGTTTGTTTTAGATTTATACGGTTTTTTAGACTTTTTGTAAATTGCATAAATGATTAATATTAATATTTAGTATGAGTAAAATTATTTTATACCAGGAAGATGCTCGTCGTGCTCTTGAAAAAGGGATGGATATTCTAGCGGAGGCTGTATCTGTTACTTTAGGTCCAAAAGGACGAAATGTTGTACTAGAGAGAAAATATGGAGCTCCACAAATTGTTAATGATGGGGTAACAATTGCAAAAGAAATTGAATTAGAAGACCATATTGAGAATACTGGAGTTGCGTTAATAAGGCAAGCAGCGTCTAAAACAAATGACGTGGCTGGAGACGGAACTACCACGGCAACTGTTTTAGCCCATGCAATGGTTAAGCAAGGGATGAAAAACGTTGCTGCTGGCGGTAATCCTATCGCAATTAAACGAGGGATTGAGAAAGCGACTCAGTTTGTTGTGAGTCAAATTGCTGAATATTCAGTACCAGTAGAAGATACTAGATCAATTACTCAAGTTGCAACTATCTCAGCCGGTAACGATGAAGAAGTTGGCCAAATGATTGCAAATGCAATCGATAAAGTAGGTCGTGAGGGTGTAATATCTTTGGAGGAAGGAAAATCCACAGTAACTGAATTAGAAATGACTGAAGGTATGTGTTTTGAAAAGGGTTTTATCTCACCCTATTTTGTTACAGATACTGAACGAATGGAGGTCGTACAGGAAAATCCATATCTTTTAATCACAGACAAGAAAATTACTTTAGTACAGCAAGAGCTAGTTCCCGTGTTGGAGTTAGTCTCTAAAACAGGTCGACCGTTAACAATTTTAGCTGAAGGTGTAGAAAAAGAACCTCTAGCCACGTTAGTAGTTAACAAATTACGTGGAATTATTAACGTGGTCGCAGTTCGAGCTCCTGGATTTGGTGATCGCCGTAAGTCTATGTTGGAAGATATCGCTATTCTTACTGGTGGGCAAGTTATTGCGGAAGATGCAGGGTTTAGTTTAGAGTCCTTACAATTAGATATGTTTGGTCAAGCAAGAAGAATTACTGTTACGAAAGAGGGGACGACTATAATTGCAGAAGGTAACGAGAAAGAAGTTAAAGCTAGATGTGAGCAAATTAGAAGACAAATTGATGCTAGTGATTCTTCATATGAAAAAGAAAAATTACAAGAGCGATTAGCTAAATTAGCTGGAGGAGTTGCAGTTATTAAAGTAGGAGCAGCTACCGAAACAGAAATGAAAGATAAAAAATTACGTTTAGAAGATGCTATTAATGCCACTAAAGCAGCAGTAGAGGAAGGAATCGTTCCTGGTGGTGGTTCAACTTTAACTCATATCTCTAATGATTTATCTGAATGGGCGCGCGACAATTTAGAGGAGGATGAATTAATCGGTGCGTTAATCGTAGAGAAAGCCATGACGGCTCCTCTTAAAAGGATTATTGAAAATACGGGAAATACTGCCGCTATTATAATAGAACAAATCAAAGAAGGAGATTTCAGCTTAGGATACGATGCTTCTAATGGTGAATTAACTGATATGTATGAACGCGGAATTATCGATCCAGCAAAAGTAACTAGATCTGGGATTCAGAATGCAGCTTCTATTGCCAGTATGATATTAACAACAGAATGTATTGTAGTGGATACGGAACAAAAGTAATACTTTTACATCCGTACGTTAAAAAGTGAATTATTCACTAAAACTAGAAAGGTTTATCACTTCAATAGGAGAATCGAGAGGATTCGTTCTGTAAGAATATTTTAGTAAGTTCCTGATTTGAGTCTTTGTAAAATAATTGGGATAGAATACATTATATAGTTTATACCCAATTATTTTACCTTCTCGATTAACTAATAATTTAGTTAACATATTTTTATTCCAATTCACAGAGGATCTATGATATTGAAAATCTTGAATAATTTTTTTTCGAACTTTTATTTTTGTCCTGGTCTCTTCGGAATTTAAATTAGAAATATTAAACTCACTTGTTTCTTCTTGGTTAAGAAATGAATAGGTATTTCGAGGGATGATATTAGTTAAAGAGAAATAAAATATGAAAGATAATGGAAATAGTAAAGTTTGAAAGGTATTAATGGTTTTTTTCCACATTTGATGTCATTTTTTTTTTAAATTATANGTTTGGTATAAATGTTGAATAATTAGAGTAAAAAAATAACTTTGTTCAAGATAAGAGCTTTTTGTTGGAGTATTAATTTGATTATGTATATCAGAACTAATAAGCCTTAATGTGTTTCTCACTGTTCTATTTAAATATTGTTGATGAAAACAATCTTTGAAATTGACGCAATACAACAATTTTAATAGAAGACTGAGGTCTGAATCAAACGGATAGGGAATTAGTGTTTGAATTGAAGTAGAGTTAGAAACTTTTGCTGAATGCAAAAGTTTCAATTTGAACTCTTGTTCAATCGGTTCAAAGAGAGAATGATGTTGATTGTTTGTTTTAAGACTTTCATTTGTTGAAATTAAAAGAATCACCATCAAGACTAGTTGAGAGGAATTTTTTTTCATAAAAATAATAATGGAGACTATAAATTAATAATCTCCACTTTGCTTAGTTACTACCCGCAAAAATAAAATCCGGGAATTTGAATTGAACTTCTGAAAAAGAATAATTTTTTCCTTGTTCTTGCCAGTAGTTTATAATTTCTGTTGCTTGATTTAATATCTCAACTCGTTCTTTTTCGCTGATCCAAGCTTTAGTTTCTAACTCAGTTTTTAATTGTTCCCAGGCATCATTTCGTGGCCAAAAAAAGTAGGATGTTAAAGGACTTGTACCATTTCCTACCAGCTGATCCACAGCGATAGCTACATTATTATCTAACCATAAAATTTTTAAAGTAAATTTAGACACTTATTATCTCCTAATATTTAAAAGTTTAATTCACTAGTTCTAAGAATATTCTTCCTTAATTGAAATATTTGCTTTCTTTAGTAAATTTTTTACTGTATTTGTTGGTTGAGCTCCTTGTGATAATCTTACGCGGATACGCTCTACATTTAGATTGCTTTCGTTAGTTAAAGGATTGTAAAATCCAAGTTCTTCGATAGCTTTACCATCTCGTTTACTAGTACTTGGCATTATCACCACTCGATATGTGGCTTGTTGTTTTCTACCGTATTTCTTTAGTCTAATTTTAATCATTATTTTATTTTTTATTTTAGTTCTATTTTAATACCATAATACTGTTAATGTTACAGAAATACTATTTCTTTAGGTATTGTTTAGATTTCTCTTTGAAGTATTAGATAGTTAATTACTACTAATACCTACATTACTAACTATTTGCATTATACATTGCAATAGGATAAACCCTAGAATAGGAGAAATATCTATACCAATTAATGGTGGAACAATACCTCTGAAAATTTTTAAATAAGGGTCTGTTAATCTGCTCAAAGAATAAAAAGGCTGAGCGTACCAGTTAACATTTGGGAACCATGTTAACGATACTCTTACTAAAAGTAAAATCAAATAAATTTGTAAGAAACCAATAAATGAGGAAAATATAAGCGTCAATGAATTTGTCATTTTTAAGATTGGCGATGTCTAATTTTAATATGTATAAATAAAGAAAGAGATTTTAAACTGAGATTATTTGCCCGCACTGTTAATGATACGTAGTATAATGTCTTCTATGTAAGATTAAGTACTTAAATTATATTTTTTATAATTTATTAATATCGTTTGTATTTTTGGAGGTAGGATATGCAAAAAGGAACTAATCGATTTATCTGGACGTGGGGGTTCACAACATCCGCTGAAAATTGGAATGGACGTTTAGCAATGTTAGGATTTTTTTTTACAATATTAATTGAATTACTTACTGGAAAAGGAATAATGCATTTTTTAGGTTTCTTTTAATATAATGGATTATTTCTACATAGCTAGGACTAAAATCTTTTCAGAAATAATTTAAATAGAAAAAGTATCTCATTAGTACTAATGAGATACTTTTTCTATTTAAGACTATCTAATCTAATCAATTAAAAATTAATCGATAGGACGTAAAGATAGAGTTGGCTCGTTTTCACGGTTGATACCTTTTTCGAACCCAGCAGCAGCTGCTCTAGCACGACCAGCATGCCAAAGGTGACCGATGTAGAATGCAAATCCTAAGAAGAAATGTGCACAACATAACCAACTACGAGGAGATACGTAGTTAACAGAGTTAATTTCTGTTGCTACACCACCAACGGAGTTTAGAGAACCAAGAGGAGCATGTGTCATGTACTCTGCAGCTCTTCGCTCTTGCCATGGTTGAATATCGTTCTTGATCTTGTTTAAGTCTAATCCGTTAGGACCTCTTAAAGGCTCAATCCATGGAGCTCTTAGATCCCAGAATCTTTGAGTCTCACCACCTAAGATGATTTCACCACTAGGAGATCTCATTAAGTATTTACCTAAACCTGTAGGACCTTGCGCAGATGCTACGTTAGCACCTAAACGTTGGTCTCTCACAAGGAACGTAAATGCTTGAGATTGAGATGCTTCTGGACCAGTTGGACCATAGAACTCACTTGGGTAAGCAGTGTTGTTGTACCAAACGTATTGGCTAGCGATGAATCCCATTAAGGATACTGCAACTAGACTGTAAGAAAGGTAAGCTTCACCGGACCATACATATGCTCTACGAGCCCATGCGAATGGCTTAGTGAAAATATGCCAGAAACCACCTACGATACAGATGATTCCGATCCAAATGTGTCCACCAATGATATCTTCAGCGTTGTTAACACTAATGATCCAACCGTCTCCACCCCATGGAGATTTAAGAACATATCCGAAGATTACACCAGGGTTTAGCGTCGGGTTATCAATAACTCGAACGTCTCCACCACCTGGAGCCCAAGTATCGTAGATACCACCAACATACATAGCCTTGATAACTAATAAAAGTGCACCAAATCCTAAGATAACCAAATGAATACCTAGAATTGTTGTAATTTTATTTTTATCACGCCAGTCATAACCAAATGCAGGGAATGACTCTTCAAGAGTATCAGGACCGATTAAAGAGTGATATACACCACCAAAACCAAGTACAGCAGAAGAAATGATATGTAATACACCTACAACGAAGTATGGGTAAATATCAATAACTTCTCCGCCTGGCCCAACACCCCAACCAAGAACGGCTAAGTGAGGTAATAAAATAAGACCTTGCTCGTATAAAGGCTTCTCTGGAATGTAATGAGCTACTTCGAATAAAGTCATAGCACCGCACCAGAAAACCATTAGGCCAGCGTGAGCTACGTGAGCACCTAAAAGTTTACCCGAAACGTTGATTAAACGAGAGTTACCTGACCACCATGCGAAACCTGTAGATTCAATATCTCTACCAGCTACGCTTAAACTAGAATTAAAGGGCGTTTCCACGTGGTAAAACCTCCTCAGGGAAAATAAAGTTTTCATGAGGCTGATCTTGAGCAGCCATCCAAGAACGGATACCTTCGTTTAAAAGGATGTTCTTAGTGTAGAATGTTTCGAATTCTGGATCTTCAGCAGCTCTAAGCTCTTGAGAAACGAAATCGTAAGCACGTAAGTTTAATGCTAAACCAACGATACCAATAGCACTTGTCCATAATCCTGCTAGAGGAACGAATAACATGAAGAAGTGTAACCAACGTTTGTTGGAGAAAGCAACACCGAAGATCTGAGACCAGAATCTGTTTGCTGTCACCATAGAGTAAGTTTCTTCAGCCTGTGTTGGTGTGAATGCTCTGAAAGTGTTTGCTGCATCACCATCTTCAAAGATAGTGTTTTGTACAGTAGCACCGTGAATAGCACATAGTAAAGCCGCACCTAGGATACCAGCTACACCCATCATGTGGAATGGGTTAAGTGTGAAGTTGTGGAAACCTTGGATGAATAATAAGAATCTGAAGATAGCAGCTACTCCTAAGCTTGGAGCGAAGAACCAACTAGCTTGTCCTAATGGGTACATTAAGAATACAGAAACGAAGATAGCGATTGGACCAGAGAACGCGATAGCGTTGTATGGACGAATACCAACTAATCTTGCGATTTCGAACTGTCTTAAACAGAATCCGATTAAAGCGAATGAACCATGTAGAGCACAGAAAGCCCATAGTCCACCAATTTGACACCAACGTGTGAAGTCACCTTGTGCTTCAGGACCCCAAAGTAATAATAGAGAGTGACCCATACTATTAGCTGGAGTAGATACAGCTGCAGTAAAGAAGTTACAACCTTCTAGGTATGAACTTGCTAAACCATGAGTGTACCAAGATGTAACAAATGTAGTTCCTGTGAACCAACCACCGATTGATAAGTAAGATGTAGGGAATAGTAATAAACCAGACCAACCTACGAATACGAATCTATCTCTTTTTAACCAGTCATCGGCTAAATCAAACCAGCCGCGACCTTCTTCTTGTCCAATTGCAATGGTCATAAATTAATTCTCCAAAGCTTTTTTTATTAAGTAACGAGTTAATGAATTACTTGTCTTTACAGTTATATTTAATATTATAGTTAGAATTGGAAAAAATTTACGGATTAATTTAATTAGAGGTCCCCATTCATTGCTTTCTATATGGACCGTTTGTGACATTTTACATTTTTGTTACAAATAGGCTAGCTAAAATCGCTATAAATAGTTTCTAAAAGTTGATCCTAAGACGCAAATCCCCAACGGTACAATCTGATTTCTATAAAAATTGTATAAAAAAGCATATAGATATATGAAAGGGGAGGTGATTTTTGACTTTTACGATTCCGTGTCAACAATAAATGATTCTTTACAATACTCTTACCAGTGGATATTGTGCTGTTGTAGCGTCTAAATAGGTAACTAATCTGCTTTTACAATATCAGTAATTCGCTGAAATAAATATCCTGTTCCTCGAGCCGTCAGTATCAAATCTGGGTTACTAGGATCTTCTTCTAACTTAGCTCTTAATCGTGAAATGTGAACGTCTACAACTCGGGTATCAACATGTCGTTCTGGTGTATAGCCCCAGACTTCTTGAAGGATTGCTGCTCTAGAGAAAGCCTCACCTGATCGACTCACAAGCAATTCTAATAGACTAAATTCCATGCCAGTCAACCGAATTCTGTCATTATTCTTGTATACTTGCCTTCTATTTGTATCGATTTTAATTAACCCAATTTTTAAGATCCCAGAATTCGGTATTCCAGTACTGAAATTGATTTTTTCAACTCGTCGAAATATTGCTCGAATCCTAGCTTCTAGTTCTTTTGGTGAAAAAGGTTTTATCACATAATCGTCTGCACCTAATTCCAAACCAGTAATTCGATCTGCGACATCTCCCAAAGCGGTTAACATGATGATCGGCACGTTTGACTCTTTTCTAATTTCTTGGCATACTCCGTAACCATCGAGTTTAGGCATCATAACGTCTAATACTACCAAGCTCGGGAGCTCTTTTCGAAAAACTATAATAGCCTCTTCTCCATCAGCAGCAGTTACAACACTGTAGCCAATCATAGATAATCGAGTTTCAAGAATTCTACGAATGCTAGCTTCATCATCAACCACTAGGATCTTTTCTTTGTGGTTCTCCACTTAATTACCCCTCAAATTTATTACTCAGTAGAATACTGATTTAAAGTTTTATATTAGGTAAATTTTACCATACGAGTAAGTCCGTGGGTTTTGTTCCCTAGCTCGAACACTTTAATCGCGGATCTTTAGATACTTTATTTCGTATGGATAGAACTTAATATCTGAGGATGAAAGAAAGTATATGCGTTACAAAACTTCATTAGGTTTATTCTAGTGTCACCTAGTTTTCGATTAAAAATCATCAAATACTTTAATTTGAGTTGAGCATAGTATTTGAACTAGAAAAGGTATACTCATAAATCGACCTTCTAAAAAGCTAAAAAGACCAGCTCGTGAACTTTATGGCTTCTATCTTCTACGACCTAACCGTGAGAATGATGTTAAAGATTCAGCTCAGAATACTAAATATACAAAGTGGGATCACGGTGGGAGCTTTGAAGTTGCTCCACACCTTCGCGTATCTACTAACTCTCTTCAAGTAAATAAGACTTTTTGTGTGAATGTCTTTCTGTTGTGCAGCTCCGAAAGTGGAACTGTTTACTTTTTTTAAAATTACAGTTAGATAAGAGAAAATTTGCCAACGTGTAATTTAGCTTTTGTACTTTTGGTTTGTAAGTGGAAAGTAAATTTCGTTAGGTGAAAAATTTCCAGAAGGTACCTTAACAGGAATTTCTGAGTTAGAAATATCAATTACTATTAAATCCGGAGATCTTTTTAATTATTTTTACTACGCTTCATGTGAAGGTGATTGTTTTTAAGGAGCCAATCAAAATTAATTCTTTTTATTTAATTACATTTAAAACTAGGGTTGACAATATTGTTTAATACGTACTATTGTTATTGCAGGATTGAAAGAAAAGCAATTCCAAACGAGATTCACCATTCGTTGATTCTTCGAAAATACGATTTTAAAAAATCAAAAAATAATGGATACCATGGAGAGTTTGATCCTGGCTCAGGATGAACGCTGGCGGTATGCTT
>JGI26273J51734_10001649_pt1 | contig 11746 bp, 8 predicted proteins | sample SaaInlV_125m_DNA_FD_51734 | JGI IMG/M metagenome (IMG submission 51734) | reverse complement strand
AACCCTTTAACAGCGGGGCGGTTGTTTGGATTGTTTGCTTCAAGGTAGGTGAGACCTGCTTCGAGTACGTGGACCATGACCGTCCGAGTTCTATTCCCTCCATGAAGTCTACGATTGATTTCCATGCACATAAAAAGGGGATTTCTTCATCTAACTGTTTTAGTACCCTGAGGATTTAGACAACCCATGAGCGGCGATGATGACGGAGTTTCGTTAAGGGTAGCAAAGGCAATTCCATCCGATGTAGGACACGGAAGAGCACGAATTTCGGGAGACCATGGTCTTGACCTCAAGCCTGGTGACATCGTTGAAATCCGTGGCGAAAAGCGCTCAACAGCTGCTATCTACTGGCGAAGTCGTCCAGAAGATGCAAAAATGGACATTGTCCGAATAGACGGAATCATCAGAAAGAATGCTGGTGTAAGTTTAGGCGATCGAGTCGATGTCATCAAAGCCGAGGCAAAGGAATGTACGAAACTTACACTTTCCCCAGTAATGGCAAACAAGCAGAAGGTGAAGTTCGGCCCTGGTATCGAAGGCTTTGCTCGCAGAGGCCTTTCTAAGCGTCCAGTTATGGCCGGTGATAGAATCTTCATTCCAGGCATGACATTGTTTGCTGAAGCATTGCCATTTGCAGTTGTTCAAACCACTCCAAAAGGAATCGTGAAAGTCACCAGCGATACCGATATCATCATCAAAGACGAAGCGATTGACGATGAAGACGTCGGACAATCTGAAGGAATCACCTACGAGGACGTTGGTGGAATTGGCCAACAATTGCAGAAAGTTCGCGAAATGATTGAACTTCCTCTGAAGCATCCTGAATTGTTCCGAAGACTCGGAATTGACCCTCCAAAAGGAGTTCTTCTTCACGGTCCACCTGGGACTGGTAAAACGATGATTGCAAAGGCTGTTGCTACTGAAGTAAACGCTCACTTTAAGTCGATTAATGGTCCTGAAATCATCTCCAAGTATTACGGTGAATCAGAGAAACAACTCAGAGAAATCTTTGACGAAGCAAGTGAAAACTCGCCTGCGATTATATTCATCGACGAAATCGATTCAATTTGTCCTAAGCGTGAAGATGTCAGCGGAGAAGTAGAACGACGTGTCGTCGCTCAAATGCTCACCCTAATGGACGGAATGCAAGGCCGTGACAATGTCGTTGTCATCGGCGCAACCAACCGCAGAGACGCACTTGACCCGGCTCTGCGACGTCCGGGCCGATTCGACCGAGAAATTGAGATTGGTGTCCCAGACCGCGATGGGCGACAAGAAATCATGGATGTCCACACACGACAAATGCCGATTGCTGATGATTTTGAAATCAATTGGGTTCTTGACAACACATACGGGTTTGTTGGAGCGGATCTTGCTGCTCTCGTCCGAGAAGCCGCAATGAAAGCGCTACGACGTTATCTTCCAGAAATTGACTTGGAAGAAGAAACCATTCCTCCAGAAGTCCTTGAAAAGATGGAAGTTCGAATGGATGATTTCAGATATGCAATCAAAGACNTTGAGCCATCAGCCCTTCGTGAGATTTACGTCGAAATCCCTAAAATTGAATGGGATGAAGTAGGTGGCCTTGAAGAGGTCAAAGAACGCTTGAAAGAATCCGTCGAATGGCCACTCACAAAGCCTGAAATCTTTGAGCATTTCAACATCAAACCTCCTCGAGGAATTGTTTTGTTCGGTGCGCCTGGTACCGGGAAGACGCTTCTTGCCAAGGCTATCGCCAACGAAGCTCAAGCAAATTTCATTTCGATAAAAGGTCCAGAAATGATTTCCAAGTGGGTTGGAGAATCTGAGCGAGGAATCCGTGAAATCTTCAAGAAGGCCAAGCAATCTTCTCCTTCAATCATCTTCCTTGATGAATTCGAGTCCATTGCGAGTATGAGAAGTTCATCCAACGGTGAAGGCAGCGATGTCGGGAACAGAGTTGTTAACCAACTCCTCGCCAGTATGGACGGTGTTGAATCACTTGATGGCGTCATCATAGTTGCCGCCACCAACAGACCTGAGATGATTGATCCAGCACTTCTGCGAAGTGGACGATTCGAGCGTGTTCTTCACGTACCGCCTCCAGACGCTGGGGCTCGTGAAGCAATCTTTGAGATACACTCTCAAGGAATGCCACTGTCAAAATTCTCTCTCAAAGATATTCTTTCCAGTATGGAAGGATTCACTGGTGCAGATATTGAAGCAGTATGCCGAGAAGCAGCCCTTATTGCAATGCGAGAGGGTAAGAAAAAGGTCTCTAAGAAGCACTTCGATGAAGCAGTTACTCGTGTCCGTCCTACTGTAACTCCTGAGATGCTCGAGTACTATCAAAAGATGGAAACTCGTTTGACATCAGGACTTTCCAACATCAAGCGAACCCGTGATTACGGCTTCGGTATGGAAACAATGTGAGCAAGGAAACGGTCAAGTCCTACCTGCTCTGTCGGTAATACAAGGCGAAGCATATGGAATCTAGTTTCGGTCAAGAAATGCTTGGACGTATCGTCCAAGATCGAAAAGGCAAGGAAGTTGGAACCCTTGTTGATTTTGTGATAGACATTTCCAATGGAGAGATTTCAGACCTTGTCATAGCCTTTGGAAATAATCTCGACATCAGTCGTGTTTCCTATCCTTCCAAGGAAGGAAATGTGTACATTCCTTCAACTGATGTGTCATCATTTGGGCAAGTTATTTTGCTGAAAATTTGATGATGCATGTATGAGCATTTTAGCAACACGTTTGGACAACCTTCTAAACCGATGCGAGCCCGTCTTTGTCTGAACGGTGTTCTAGCAGGTGAGTGAAATGGCGGCGGAACGGACAAGAAATCTGAAGCGAATTGGTCTTCAGGTTGCTTTTTGGGCAGTTCTTGGTATCCTTTTGCTTACAATTCTTCAGAACTTTATCAATATCAGTCAGTCGAATCAACTGTCTGCGTATGATGACGATTGGGATGATATGTCTGCTTTCCGAGAGGACATTAACGATATGGGCATTGAAACACGATCTCTCGTAAGCAGTCCTCTGTTGTTAGCTGACATTGAAGATCCTCGAAACACAACGTTCGTCGTTGCAGGAGTTGAACGCGATACGCTCTCCTTCCCACAATTCGATGAAGATGGATTCATTACGATTGCAACAGAAGATGGTTATTCACCTTCAGAAGTCGATGCAATTGTAGAATTCGTTGACAATGGCGGAACTGTAATCGTTTTGGAAGACTTTGGATACGCTGGAAGTATTGGTGAAGCCTACGGAGTACGCTATTCTGGCTATCAGTTGTACGACANTAATTACGTTGCAGAACTTGACTACAATTACATCTGGATGTGTATGCAAGAAAGNCCNTGTGGAATGAACGGAACAACACTTGATGAGACCACAATTGACGAACATGAGCGTTGGTCTGATGTCACAGGTCCACATCCGTGCACTGAACTTGATGGTCAGTCCATGACTCTGGCTGATGCCGGGGTTTGCTCACATCACTGGGTCAAGAGTTCAGGAGAACTCGGCCGAATCGAATACAATGCCACCTACACCATGCTCCTTAACAACGTGACTGGACTTGAAATCGTACCAGGTGTAAAGGGTGCTCTCAATGACGTAAACGTTCGAGCCGTTACCAGCAATCAAGCAACTGTCGATGTCAATGGTGATGGAGACCTGTGGATTGGTAACGAACAAACGAGTGAAACACCTGACCTTTCGGGCCAATTTAATCTCTCAATCGAAGCATGTGCTTCGTCGAGTTGTGATCCAGATGAAGGCGGTAGAGTGTTCTTCATTGCAGATGGCAGTGCACTGATTAACGCGATTTATGACTACGAAGGGTTCAACAATGGAGAGTACGGTAAAACACCGCAAAAAACCGTCCCTGCTAACGATAATAGAAAGTGGGCGCTCGATGTCATTTCTGAATCCTTAATGAGTACAAAAGACGGTGAAACAGGAGAACCTGCTGAGAATGCAATGGTCATCTTTGACGAAAGCCGCCACCCACAGAACGCTCTCTTGGCTGATTCCTACAATACTGTTTACTTCCTACTCGTCTACTTNACAGGAGAAGGGCTTGCAATGCTTGCTCTNTTCGTTGTTCTCTTCATCACATTTGAGGGTGTACTTCTCAAAAAGCGAGACCCAGAACCATGGCGCCACATCTTTAGCATCATTTACTACGGATTTGGAGATGCAAACAGATACACGTACTATGCGAAAACGGAGAAAATACGGCAGGTATTCCTTTCCAAGGTTCGAAATCAGAATGGATTGACAAGAGATGAATTCCATGCCATGCCCGCTAAGGAATTGGTTGGTCTAATCGAAGANCCAGTCCTTGCTAAATTTGCAATTGAACCTGGAAAGTATTCANTGGAACAATCCGTTGCACTTGTGAAGCGAATCAAAGCTTGGGGGCGTAGGTGAGTACTATGTGGACGCGTAAGGCAGCGTTCACCTTTACCGGTGGTATCGCACTTATTCTGATCGGTATGATGATTACCAACAATCAGATGATGATTCTTGGTTTGGCTTTAATCACATTCATTGTGGTTAACTCCTGGGTATCTGGCCACGGTGATATCGAAGTACAGCGCACACTTTCCGCTGATAACTTGTACAAAGGCGATGACCTGTATGTTGAACTTCTTGTCACCAACCGAAGCAACCGACGTACCCAACTCCTCGATGTGTACGACAACATTCCGCATGAAATGAAACTTCGAAGTGGTCTTAATCAGATGCGCCTCAACCTAAAACCTGGCGAGAGTGCCCGCATACGCTACGTATTGCGCTGTCCACTTCGTGGACATTACTCAATTGGACCTGTTTCCCTTCGTGTTCGAAACACATTCAACCTCGGCGTAGAAGATATGTATGTCGATCACCATTCAGACATTGTCATCTTTCCTCAAATCAAAGAAGTTGAGGAAGCCTTCTTGCGTTCTCGTACACCCAAGATGTACACTGGAGCAACAACTCTGAGAACCCCTGGGCAAGGTTCAGAATTCTATTCTTTGAGAGAATACGTTCCTGGTGACCCATTCAAGAACATCAACTGGAAAGCATTTGCACGAACAGGCGATTTGATGGTTAATGAAAAGTGCCGTGATGCTGTTACTGATCTGTACATTCTTCTCGATTCGAGAGATGTTTCACGAATTGGAACTGTGCTGAAGAATCCACTTGAAATGGGAACAGTGAGTGCAGCTAGCCTTGCAGCNTTTTTCCTAAAGCGACGTGACAGCGTTGCATTAAGCATCTANGGAGATGGNNTGTCCTATCTTCCTCCAGACACAGGAGACAAGCAGTATTTCAAAATCCTCAGTTCTCTTGCTGGAGTGAAACCTGAAGGGAGTATGCCATTGCAAGCTGTCACGAATTCATTAAGTGGAAGATTCAGTCGAGGCAGCCCCGTTTTCATTATCTCATCATGTGAAGGTGACGGTACAGTCCCTGCTGCTGTACGAGACCTTGTTGGAAGAGGACACGAAGTCACAGTATTGTCTCCATCGAGTATTGATTTCGAGCGTCTCGTTTCTCGTATTCCACGTATGTCCTATGAAGTTCTCAAACTTGAGCGTCAAAATCGTTTGACAACCCTTGCGGGTTCAGGTGCACAAGTTATCGATTGGATGCCAGACATGGATTTGTCTCAGGCTATTATGCAAGTGAGGGGATTCTAGATGGCAGGTGAAGTTGATCCTCAGAGCGACGTCTCCCTTCTTGGTGGTCGTCCACGTACACTCCATCTCAAGATGCTGAGGAAGCAATGGCAAATTATCACATTACAAGTCGTAGCAACAATTGCTCTCGTCTGGATGTATCTCGAGGTTGTTTCAACCTACGTCGTCAACAGTATTGACCACACCATGGTCTTCGAGACGCTTGAATCGCTTGTCGGCGAAGTCCCAATTGGAGACTGGATTACTGGTGAAGGAAGGCAAGGTCTTGCACGATTCTATGTTCCAATAATCCTGGGACTTCTTCTCGGTGGTTCTATGGCACTAATGGCATTCCAATCGCCAAAACTACAACAAAGGATCAAACTTGGATTCATCATNCTTCTCATGGTCTCTTTGGTTGGTCGACTTCTCTTGACCTGGGTTCCGTCGATGATTTTCTCACTCGACTTCAGGGCTCCTTCAGAAGGTGAATTGAAGACATTAGAATGGCCCTTGCTGATGATTTTGTCACTTGTTATTCTATTCGTATATCTCTTACCAGTTATTATGGGTACACGTGGAATTTGGGGCTTGTCAAGACGTTCAATTGGTTGGGCGATTGGATTTACACTCCTCTTCCTCGGTATACACGCAATCCTTACGTTCCCACTCATCAAGACACAGTTAGGTGATTGGGGGGCTAATCTGAAGACACTTGAAACACAAGTAAGCGATCCCACAATCGGCATATTTGGATTTGATTTAGTGACGCCTGAACAACTCTCACTGATTCTTATCGCTGTATTGATTATGGTATTCCAAGAGTCTGGTTTCGGCGTTATTCGATATCTCGAATATGCATACAGACTTCCTGAATCATGCAAGAGAGACCCTGAATATGTTAAGCAAATGGACAATGTTCTCAACGGACACCTACGACACACAGCAGGATTCCTCTCCATCACTGGTTTAGTTACGATGATTGCTCTTGGATTCCACAGTGTCCTTCTCGAGATTGTGAGTTCTTCAACAGGAAGCCAATGGGCTGCTCAAGTTTCAGAATCCATCGAATTGACGCTAACTTATGGCTTAGTCATATCCGCGCTTCTTTTCTTGAGTATAATCGCACTATTGCGCTTTTTCATCCCATGGCAGAGAGTTTGGGGTTTAATTGAAACCCTAGGGAACAAGACCCAGGCCCCAGTCGAAGAAAAGAAAATATGATCATGCATTTGCTCGAAGCATTTGGATTATTCTTCCACTCACTTCNGTCATAATCAGTAAGAATATGGCTAAAACAACGGATGCAGTCCATTGAAGCCAGGTTGAATCAATCTGATTCCACATGTATTGATTCAAGAAAACGAATCCTATGATTGCAAGAATGAAGATGCTTCTATCTAGCCAAATAGGATATGTTGAGCCAACTTTTTCGTTTCTTCCAAGAAATGTTTCAGTCATATCATCACCTCAAAAATCTAACTCTGAGAGTTGATGTTCCAATGCAGCAAGATGTGGATCAACCTTTACTTCTGGTGTCCTCACTCCACGAATATTCCGTTCAGCATCGAGGCGTGCTAACTCAGCTTCAAGGTCTACTCGGTCCTCTTCAATCGGACGTCGAGTTTCAGAAACTTGTCTTTCCTCAACGGCAGGCCTTTCTACATCAACTGGCGCAGGCATCTCTTCCCATCCATTTTCAGTGACAATTTCTGGTGCAGGCTCAGCATCGAGTGACACACTTTCATCAACAATGAGTGTTGGCTGAATGTGTTGAATCATCTCATCCATGACAGGAGTTCTCTGACCTACAGGTATTGCTGTTCGTTCAAACGGAAGATATCCATCTCGTTGGAAATCCCACATAGAGCCTCTTGGTACTCCCTTTGTTAATCCTGATGCGTCAATTTGTGTGAGGAGTTCTTCCAAAACACCTGCAGTCTGTTCAAGGGCAATTGCTTCGCCAGCATCCCTTTGGTCGGCCTCTAAGTAAATGTCATCTAGGGCAATACGAATCAATCGTCGTGTTTCGACGGCAACGCTTGGCAGTGCTTCAGGGCGCATACAGTTCATTCGTAGAGCATCAATCTCTTCTGGAGGTGCTCCGAGTTGACCCAATTGGTCGAGAACATTTCGCATCCGTCTCAACATAGTAATCGAACGATCATAATCCTCGAGAATACCTTCCAAATCTAAGATGAGATGGCCTACAGTTTCACCAAGTTGATTTTCCAATCGTTGTTGAACTGACCATCGAGCAAGTCCACGTACTGCTCCTGCTGTCTGAGGAACTTGCCGTTCAAGTAGGGTCATCACTTCACTGCTGAGCAGATTTCGTGGAGTTGCAGCAATATGATCAACTGTAGATTGAACAATTTGTAACGCTCGTTCNACTGCACGATCGAGAAGNATGACTGAGTATCCAAGAGTTCTTGCTTGTTCTAAACGTTCGATGACTGGACCGAGTCCTCTGAACGTTGAATCATCGTTGAGCAATGCTTGAGCGAGTGGTTCTTCTGAGAGTCGTGCTCTCAGTCGTTCCGCTTCAGCAATGTCTGAAACAGCTTCTTCATGAGCATCTGTTAGTGCTTCTGCTCGGCTAATGAGGCCAGACAATTCAGTCTCTGCATTACCTCGTCGAGCACCGAGGTTACCTAATTCGGTCAAGATGTCCCGTCGTTCAGTCATTAATTCACGCATTTCAGAATGGAGTTGCATACGTCGTGCTTCATCCTCAGCAAGGCGGTGACGCTCTTCTTCTGCTCTTCGTCGACTTGCAATTGTCTCTGCTTCGATTTGGTCAAGTTTGGCCTGTGCAGCACGAACCTTTTCTTCAGAAACATTCGATTTGCTTTGGGCACTCGATTGACGTTCTCGCATCGAAGATATTTGTTCTTCAAGGGCTCGTAGTCTTCGTTCCTCTGTATCGATTTGATCACGAACAGATGACAACTTCTGTGCATTTGATTCAAGTTCAGCACGAGTAGAGGCTTCACTTGAGGAGAGCTCTTCCAACTCATTTCGAAGTGCTTCACTGCTTGTTGCATTTCCAAGTGCCTTGGCGAGTTCACCAGCACGTTCACTCAGTTGATGCTCAAGCTCACTCACACGTCGTAGTAATCGGTCTGCACGTTCTTCCGCTTGTTCCATTCGAGTTCTTGATTCAGAGACAGTGACTTGAACTCGATTGAGTTCATCGTTTTTTGACTGAATGGTTAATGATTGATCCCCAGAAGATTCTTTGATCTCTCCCAAGCGAATGAGAGCCTCAGTTCTCTGTTTCTCAGAATCCTGTAATTGCGTTGTTAATCCAGCATTCGTCCGCAAAAGGGAGTCTGAACGAAGTTCTGCTTCCTCAAGTCGTCGTCTTAATCCGGCATCAACACCTGCTACAGGAGATGCAGCCGGTAAGCCCTTACTCGAATCCGCTCCATCGATTCGAATTGAGACCTTACTTCGATGCTGGCGAACAAGGTCAAGTCCGATTTCAAATCCATACATTGTCATGAGTCGATGCATCATGGTTTCCTTTCGCTTTTCAGATCGAGTTCGGACGGATGATAAAGCCTCAACAAAACTCTCCAGTGAGAAGGATTCAACATCGCCTGTTGAAGATGAAACCGTTGTTCCTGAAGCAAGGCGATGGAGTTTCACAATACGCTTACTTTCCGTTAATCCCATCATGGCCTCATCAAAGGATTGTCCATTTGCCGCCATTGCTACTGGAATTCCCTTAACCAATGCAAGTGATACTGCTTTGTTACTTGCGCCTGCTTTGAGATGTCCAGTCACTTGTTCTTCAAGAGCTGCACTGAGCATAGACATGACTGCATCTGAGCCACCTTTTCCTTCTCTGAGGATGAATCCATCAGGGAGGGTGGCTGCTCCTTCAGCATAGGTGCCGATTTCCCCATCGAGTTGAGCGGTAAGATCAGTCAAAAGGCGAGCATGATTCGTGTCGAGCTCAGTCCATATTGCAATAACAATGGTACTACTCGAAGCAAGCAATACTGACGCATCACCCATCTTCAGCGTAGCATATCCTTGTTCAGTTCCACCTAATTGTGATTGATGTGATGCCATCGAATCAGCGAGTGATGAGATACTCGAGGCCAGTTCCTCAGATTTGCCTGGGAGTGTTCCTGCACTATCGATAAGAATTCCTTGATCTGCTGCAAGTGCTCCTTGGACGTGATCGTATCCTTCAAGTGTGGAAAGAACGGCAGAAATNTTTCGGGCGAAGAGCCGGTCTGTGAGTGATGATCCTGCAGAAAGACCTTGGGCATCTGCTTGAAATTCAAAGGCTTCAGGAATGAGTGTCGCCAACGACCCAAGGCCTCTGAGTGAACAAGCGTAACCAACGAGTCTGTGCGTACCTTCTTCAGCAGCTTCCAAAGCCTTTCGTGCATCGCCTCCTCCAAGGAGTTTCGTAGCACTGTCGCCTTCACAAAGCCAACCAACAATCCTGCCCGCTCGAACAAGTCGATGGCCATAGGGTGTTTTTCTTCTGCCGACCCATGTGGTAATATACCCGTTTTCAAACGGTTGAATTGTACCAGGAGATACGTTTAATTCTTCATCTATTTGCTCGCTGTGTGGTAAATCAAACATCAAATCACCTGTGTTTTTGTTGCATTTATGCGCTGTCGTTGACGTGTAAGTTGGTAACGCCACATACCTTTCGAACCGTTTTTGCCAGAAATGGCAGCAAATACCCCTGCATCAATCTGGTCAATGACGGTAAGTCGTCGTGACTCAATCCATACTTCGTGCAGTTCACCAATTCCTAAGGAAGAAGCGACTGAGGCGCATTTAGACCATTCAACACGCTGCTCTTTCAGAGATTCTGGCCAACGTTTTGTCGTGGAATGTTCATTTCCGAACTGATCGAAAAGCCGAACATGACGTGCGTCTTTGATTTCACAAAGACCAGAAAAAACACTGTTCAGCATGGTTGCTCAAACCTCTTGACAACAGCGTACCATTCAAGAACTTTCCCGAAACTCTTCCCCCGTAGGGGGATTTGTCGACCTGTTTGAAAATTCCAACTGTATTTTGAGATTCGTGAAGGCGCGGATAACCAAATGACCATGATTTACCGCGCTTCATGGAAGGAAATTTTCCCAATTAATATTAAAAATTGCAATTGAATTTTAAAATTTTCAATTGAATTTTTTATTCCATCACCACATCCATCGGAGGCGTTTAATGGTGGAATTGAGACGAATTACCATGGCGGAACCCACGCAGGCACTTTTCCAGGCTCCAGCCTGTGATGTCTGTGGAAAGGATGCTGTTGTGGAGCAGGCCTACTCTGGGCGTGTATTGTGCGGGTCTCATCTTGAACAATCTATTCGCAAAAAGGTTGGAAGAGAATTGCGTAAGCAACTTGTTCTCGACAAATCAAAAGATACGACCATATTCGTTGCCATATCAGGCGGTAAGGACTCTGCTGTGTTGCTTACAATGCTTGTTGATCTTGTCGGCAAGCGACGTGACGTTCGAATTGTAGCAGGCTGTGTTGATGAAGGAATCGAAGGATATCGCCCCCCATCGATGCAATGTGCAATCGATCTTTGTAGGGATCTAGGTGTTGAATTCATCACCACTTCATACGAATCTCTTGAATTCCATCAAATGGATGAAGTCGTTCGCCGCTTGCCAATGGTTTCTGAGAAAAGTGCAGGGGCTTCGACAATGCCTTGTTCATACTGCGGTGTGTTTCGAAGACAAGGCATTAACGCACTTGCAGAACAAGTGAATGCTGATGTTATGGCTCTAGGGCATAATCTCGATGATATGGCTCAAACAGTCTTGATGAATATGGCCAATGGAGACATTGACAGAACGCTCCGTCTTGCCCCTCACACAGATTCTCCAGTCGATGGATTGCCTCCAAGAATTGTTCCACTACGCTGGATTCCTGAGCAAGAAATCCATCTGCTTGCAATGCATAAACAACTTCCAATGCATCATGAGGAGTGCCCATACGCTCAGGGAGCCCTTCGATGGAGGTACAGAGATCTCGTTGCACAAATGGAACAGGATGTTCCTGGAACAAGACACAGCCTTGTCCGAATGGC
>JGI26273J51734_10001647_pt1 | contig 11755 bp, 8 predicted proteins | sample SaaInlV_125m_DNA_FD_51734 | JGI IMG/M metagenome (IMG submission 51734) | reverse complement strand
CCGCCGCTCGAGCCGCAGCCCAGGACGCCACCGCCCACGTTGCCGCCTCCCGCCTCGCCGCCGCCCAGGGAACCCCCCAGCACGCCCCCCGAGCCGCCGCCCTCGCCGCAGCCGCTGTGGCCGCCACCCTCGCCCGGGCCACCGCCCTCGCCGACCGCGCCACCCGTGCCCCCAACCCCTCCAGCCTCGCCTCCCGCACCCGCGCGGCCGCCGTACGCGCCCGACGGCGGAGTGGTGGCGGTGGAGGAGACGCTGAGCGTGAGCGTCCTGCTGTCGGGCGTGGGCATCGTCACCGCTCTCGTCCTCTCGTTGGCCGTCCTTGCATGGACCGCGCGGGCCACCTTCTGGAAGCCGGACCGGCAGACGTTTGTGTTGCCCGAGATGCTCGACGCGCCGACCTGGCTGATTGCGCAGGCCGCTCGGGAGCGCGCCGCGGAGCTCGGCTACGGGTCCCAGGCACAGGAGCTGGTCACGAACACGCTGGCGTACGTGGCCACCGCGAACCAGCTCATGACGCAAGGGCTCAGCCTGGTGCAGGCCAACTCGCTGCTCAGAGTGCAAAGGGACGGTGCCCTCTACAGTTTTGTAAGCTCGGAGGCCACGCGCGTGGCCTCCGAGCGGCAGGCCTTGTTAAAATGAGTTCTTGGTAACTCTAACTCTTAAGAAAAGATTTTGAGCGCCACGTCCTTGACTTTGCTCAGCCAGCGCTCGTTGCCCGTCTTGGTCATGCGCCCGCCGCCGTACTTGAGGTAGAGGTCGCGCACGTTTGTCACGACGTTCTTGTAGCACACGGCGTTGTCGCGCCAGTTCTCGGCCTGCGGCAGCTCCCGCGTGCGCGGCAAGTCGCAAATGCACTCGGCGGCGTACAGCAGCCCCGCGTCCACCGAGAGCATGGTGATCCGTTCGCGCGTGAGGCGCTCGTGGTCGGCCATCGTCGCGGGGTAGTGCATTGTCGTCTTTGCCTCGGACCGCAGCAGCTTGCGCTCCATGGCGCTGTTGCGGCTGAGCGCGGCGCGGTACAGGCGCGAGGGTGTCGGGCCGCAGCCTCGCCTCGTCAGGCACGCGGGCGTCTCGATCGCGAAGGACACCACGCGCTTGAACTCGCTGTTGGTCGCGGCGAAGCAGCCGTAGGAGCAGAAGGACATGTCGCTCGGCAGGTGCGCGTGCGGCGCCTTGGACCGCCCGTCGCGGCAGCAGGTCCAGTATTCGGCGTCGCTCGACTCGTCGATGGTCTCCGGGTCGGGCGGCTGCATCAGCGCCGGCCGCGTGCAGCCCACGCGCTGGCAGGTGCAGAAGGAGCGCGGGTAGGACGCGTGCGCCAGGTAGTGCAGGTGCGCCATCTCCACAAAGGCGACGAAGCACCGCACCGAGGGCGGGAGGTTGGCGACGGGGTACTCCTCGGTCTCGTACCCCGCGTACTCGGACAGCTGCTCGTCGGTTTCCGCGTCCATCTTCTGCGCCGCTTCGGTGCGGAGGGCGTGGATCGCCTCGATGGTGTGCACCCGTTGCGCGAGCATGTGCACGCCATCCATGCCCTCGATGTTTGGCAGGGCCTGGAACATCGCCGTCGGCAGGCGATCGAGGTACCGCAGCTTGTGGCCGGCGCCGAATAGGTAGTTGCAAAAGGCCACCAGGTAGGGCGCGCGGTCCTCGGCGCGCCACAGGTCGCGCGCGTCCTTGCAGATGAGCGGAGTGATCCGGACGGTGTACGCCAGCAGGCCCCGCCCGCGCTCGCACCGCGCCGCGATGCTGCACGCCAGCACGTCGACCCACGTGGCGATCACCGGGTCGAGCACGTCCCGCAGCATGGGATGCCACGTGCGCGCGTGGGCTGTGCTTCCCTTACGCGCTGCGCGGATGCCAAAATAAGCTTAGCGAGTCGCAAGTTTTCGGACTTCCTGGAACTGTCCCGCCCCGGGGCGGGCCAAAAATTCAAACAGAACCTCTAACCGTGCCTTAAAAAGCTCAGAATTTCTGTTTGAAGCGCAGGATCTCCCTGCACTCGTACCCCCTCCAAAATTCAAACAGGAGTCCCAGCTAATCAAAGCTCTTCGTGGCCCGCGCGTTGGCCCTCTGGGTCGCCTTGGCCTGGCGCATGGTGCGCTCGGGCGGCGACTCGTCGAGCGCGTACGCGATCACCTGGCTGTAGATGGACTGGTTGGGGTCGATCGGGATGCACGGGGCGCCCGGCTTGCCCTCCGCCGAGCGCCTGAGGGCCTCGGCAGCCGACATGTAGTGCGCGACGTGAACCTGCCATGCATGGCTTACGCTTTTCTTCTGGCCGTTGTAACCGGACGGGTAGTCGGCCTTCTTCGTGGTGACGCCACGCGGGACCTGGACCCCGAAGAGGCTGTACATGACGTCGCTGTCCTGCAAGAACTTGCAGAGCGAGTCGTCGTCGCCGTTGGCGATCAGGCCGACGTCGACGCCAAGCATCGCGCGCTGCAGAACGGGGCGGATGGCCTTCCGAAGGTTGATCCACATGGAGCCGCTGCGGCTCCAGCACCGCACCATGCCCAGGAAGAGGCACACGTTCGCAACGAGCAAGCAGTGCACCGATTCTGGCCGGTCTTGCGGCGGCAGGACGCGGCAGAACGTCGGGTCGAAGTCGGTCAGGCACACCTTGAGCGAGGACAGGTCGACCACGTTTTCGCTCGTCTTCTTCAGCTGGTACAGCACGTTCTGTGGCTTGATGTCGCCGTGGAAGAACCCCACCGCCGACGCGTTCACCAGGAGTTCGACGAACAGCTCCGCAAACCGGGCGTAGATGGCGGGGATCTGGGCCGGGGGGTATTTTGAGGCAAGGGGGTTCGAGCCTGTCGAATCCTCCAGGTCCTGGAGCAGGGTGGCGCAGTCGCCGTCCCACGCGCAGCTGCAGCTCACGTAGCGGTACACCTGCTTGTTGGTGCGCAGGGCCTGGGGGTGGTCGGGGACGAGCTTGCGCACGTCCTCGCGCGACAAGTCGAGCCTTGCCGCGAGGAGCTCGTCCAGAGAGCGGGAGTTCTGGCTCGCAAGCTGCAGGTCCGCCACGTCGCGCAGGTAGTACGTGCAAAGCAGCGTCGGTCCCAGCTTGTAGTGGCTCGCGTAGCCCGTGAGGTACATCTCCTGGACCACCTCGATGGGTTTCAGCGCGTCGGGATCGCCATTGGGGTCCTTCTCGCCTTGGCGAATCACGATGTGCCCGGTGTGGTAGTCCCACGGCTTTGGGTCGAGCGGCCGCACCAGCTTCCAAAACTTGTAGGGAATGGCCGAATTCGACCTGTACGCCTTGTTGAACGACCCGGAGCCGAGGACCTTGAGGGGCAGCTTGTAGAGGAACTTGTTCCACCACCTGCGCAGGACGAGCGGCGTGTTCGCCGAAAGCGTGCGCAAGACGGCCTCCTTGGATGTGCCCAGCACCAACCCGCCATCGACCGCTCTCGCGATGTCGTTCAGGATGGAGTTGGGCCTTTCGTTAGTCGCGTCGTAGGAGTAGCTGTAGAACGTGTCGTTGCTGGTCAGGCGGTCCTGTGGCGGCGCGCACGCAACCAGCAGATCGCCGCCTTGAACGTCCCTGCCGCACGTCGCGCCCTGCGCGTTCTGCAGCCACCGCGACGCGCGCGCCTCTACGATGCGGCTGAGCTCGCGGTCGTCCTCCTCCGGCTGCTCCACCCGGTATGCACCGAATGCCACGCCGGCGGCCAGGACCTTGTCGAGCCGCGAGCGCGGCTCGGGCAAGGGCGGCTCGTCGGGGCGGACCGACATGGCGCCACCCCTTACTCCCTGAACGCGCGCGCCTCGTGGTTATGTGGGGGTTCTGTTTGATCGCGCATCCAATTCAAACAACCCCTAATTCAAACAGAACCACCGGTTGAATTTGTTTTGTTAAAACGCGCCTTCCTCCAGAGCGTGCGTTATGGAATTCCACACGCGCAACTGAACAACGGGTGGGTAGTGCACCCCGTCGTAGGGCGGTGGCGTCGTCGGAGATCGCGTGTCGTTCCTCGTGAACGCAAAGGCGTCGACGAGCTGCGCGCGCGGACCGAATCGCCCACCCTCAACAGCGGCGCGCACGAGGTCGGCGGCGGCGCCGAGGAGCGGGCCGTTGCTGCGCGCAGCGTCGGCCCAGTAGGGCGTGCGCACGAGCAGCCGCGTCGTCGGCGGCAGGCAGCGCAGCAGCTCGCCGAGCGCGACCACCTGGAGATTGAGCTTCGCCACGAAGGCGGGCAGCGGAGCTGGGCGGAACGCGGCGTCGTGCAGCCCCTTACCGACGAGCGCAAGGTCGTAGCGCGGCGCGTCGGCCGCGCAAAAGCGTGTGCCGAACGCCGCGTCGTCGTCGTCGGTGTGCATCTCGGGCTTCCAGCTAAAGTCGATGCGCAGCGCGTAGGCAGCGCACGTGGCGGTAAAGTCCGACCAGCCGAGGAAGAGGCCGCCCCAGCTCGCCGCGTTGCCGACGGTTGTCGGCTCGTAGTGCCGCCGCCGCGGGCAGCCCGGGCCGCAGCAGCAGACGCATCGCGTGCACCCATACCCGCGCGCGGCGTCGCACGGGTGCACGGCGACGCGCCACTCGCTCGGGCAGTTGAGCCGTCGCTGGAGCTCCTTACTCTCGCGGAAGGCGGCCATCTGCGTCTCGTGCGCGTGCATCATCAGGTCGGTGGCCATCATGCGCACCGTCGAGCCTCCCACGAGCAGGATTGTGTGGTTGGCCAGCTGCCGCAAGTGGAGCCACATGCGCGCCGACGGGCGGCGCCAGCGGCAAACAATCGCAGCTTGCTAGCGCGAAGGCGACACGAGGCGTAGCAATCGGGTGGCCCAGCCGTTGAGCAGCGGGCTCGGCTGGCAAAAGTGCGTGCAATCGCCATGGTCGACGTGCGCGTACCACGCGCGCGCGCTCTCGTCCCACGCGCGCAGCACCTTGACGCCCTGAATGGTCATCAGCGGTGTGGACACCGGGTTCCAGTGCGCGTGCCTCTTAAGTTCCGCGTAATTTATGTTGGCGCAGCGCTTCTCCAGCTTTTCCACGTTGGAGCGCAGCATGAAGCCGTGCGTCCAGTGGCCTCCCGGCGCGTGAAAGTGCTGCGCCGTCGCCTCGCGCCACACGAGCGCCGAGGCCGGCACGAGGTCGAGCACACTGTTGGCGTCCCTCCGCGCCGCCTCCGCCACGATGGTCCTGTTCGGTACACCGTTGCGACCCATTGCACCCGGCACGCCGTGTGCGACGCCATGCAACGCGTCGGCGCCCGTGACCACCCAGTCGCTCTCATTGTATCCCAGATCGTCCAGGCACGTGGGGCGGTCACCCTGGCACAGGTGCATCGACCGAAAGGGCACGCGCCACGCGTCCTCGCCGTCCACGCAAAGCGAGGCGCGCTCGTAGTGACACTTGGTCGTCTCGGCGCCGCACCGCTTGCGCAGCGCGGCGACGCTGTTCGCCCATCCAGCTTCAAAACGCAGATTCAGCTTCGCTCCGTTGCGCTGGTGCTCCCACAGGTGACACGCCGTCGCTGCAAAGAGCTGCGCGTCCATCGAATCGCCCATCACGAGCAGCCGGCCACGGGGTGCATTGCGGGGATGCGGCAGCGGCGGCAAGTCGGTCTGTGGCGGCTCCGACCACTCGCAGCGCGACTCCCACGGTCGAAAGAACGGGCAGGCGTGCGACCTGCCGTGCACGCCAAGCACGCGGACTTGTTGCATCGTGCACAGCGCGGTGCGGTTGTCGCAGAGGAGTTCCGGGCTTAGGGTGTTGATTTTCTGCATCCAGCTGCGCGCGGGGATGCTCCCTAGCGAGGCCGCGCGATCCACATCGGGGATCCACAAGTCGGCGCGCCGGCGCACGATGCGCGTGCGCGTGAACCCCACGCGCAACCGAAGCTCGCGCAGCAGGCGCACGAGCGCCGGCTCGCCGTAGACGCACTCGGCTTCTAGTAAGCTGGCGCGCCTCTCCACGAGCTTGCGCACCACCTCGACGTGGCCCACCAGGTACCGGTCGTTGAGCTGCCCGCCGCTCTGCAAGTAGGGCAAGAGCACGCGGTCGGGGGGAAGCGCGGGCGCCTCGATCGGCGAGACGAGCTCCGTGTCGAGGCGCCAGAGAACGACGACGTGCGCCTCGTCCCACGCGTCGTCGTCGTCCACCGACTTGAGCAGGCGCGCCGCCCTGAGCTCGTTGCTGTGCTCCGCAGCGCGCTGGGTGCTGCCATTGCACGCGAGGGTGCCATTGGGCACGCGCGCCGAGAAGAGGGTCACGTTGACGGTGCGCAGATCAAGGTCTTGCAGTCGGCGCACGAGCGCCTCACCGAACAGGCGCTCGGGCACGTCCGCGCGCACCACGAGCGTCGTGTCGGCGGGCGCGAAGCGCACGAGGCTGGCCAGCGTCGTCTCGAGCATCGGCAGGCTGCGCACCAGGCCGAACGCGACCACCAGCACGCGCACCGACGCGTTGGGGGCCGGGGGTGGCGCGCGCAGCGCCCAGTCGTGCAGCCACTCGGGCAAGGCGAGACGGGGCAAGGCATCACCCCGCATTCAAAACAGAACTTCTATTTGAATTTTGCGAGCTACCCGCAGGGAACTCCCCGCTCGCGTAGCTCCGCGGGGGAGCTTTCCCCTCTAGCGTGGCATGCCACGTCGGGGAGCGAACGCGGCGCTAAAAGTTTGAGAATAGTTTGCGCGCGTCGCAGAACGCAATCGGTCCCGTGCAACCCACGGCAGCGCGATGGCCTTCCAGTCGATCGAGTACCGGCCTGATGGCATGGTTTCCGACGAGGAGTGCGAGGACGAGGAGGACCCTGCGCTACCCGAGTGGTCCAACTCGCTCGAGGCCGTGCCGAAGCAGGAGGGCATGAGCTGCGCCGCGCGCGCGGCCTTCGAGCTGCGGAACCAGCTGCAGGACGTGCCCATGCCGCTGGGATTCGCACACAAGCGGCGCGCCAGGTCGCACCCGCAGGTCAGGAAGGCGCACGACTCGCAGACCGCACTCGTGCTCGACGCGTACGTCGCCCTCTCCTGCGTCACGACCATCAGCCGCGTCACCGACATGCAGAAGCTCAGGGCGGCCGAGGGTGCCGAGCTGCGCGCCTACGCGGGCGCGGGCGATCACGACCCACTGGCCGCCCCGCCGCGCGGCTTTGCGCTCACCCTGATCGTCCGCCAGTCCGCCATGTGCACGTCCCGCCACGCGCTCCTCGACGCCGCGGCCTACTGGGCACACTACGGTGGCGAGGAGTGCGCGGCGCGCGTCTGCCGCATCGCGGTGCTCGCGGACGCGCAGGCGAGGGAGTACACCAGCGCCGTCGGCCGCGGCAACGCCGGAGGCAACGAGCAGCTCCTGCTCGTGGCGCGCAACGCGGACGGCGACACTACGCACGTGCACGCCGAGGTGCAGAACCGCGACACGGCGAAGCAGTACCTGGACCACCTGGTGCGGCTCGCGGCGGGGCTCTTCGACACCCTGGAGAAGGAGCCGCCGGCGGCGGTGGTGCGCTGCTTCGACGACGTAGAGGAGGAGCACGTGCACGGCGCCTACGTCGCGTGCATCAAGGAGACCACCGACGCCTTCTGGAACCGCGTCTACCAGTGCGTGCCCTTTGCGCCCATCGAAACGCCGCTGGACTTTGAGCAGCACCGCACCTTTGTCCGGCTCGTGCCGATCCCGCGCGACAACCAGGCGCCGCCGATGCGCGACCAGTTCACCTTCGGCATCCTCACCTACGCGGCGGGCATGCACGAGGCGGCGCGCGACTACTGCGTCAACGTGACGCGCGAGGAGAAGCACAAGCACCCTAACCGCCCGCCCCACGTGCCCTACGGGCTGCGCTTCCCCACCAACTCGGCCGAGCACTCGATCCGGCTGCACGTGCTCGAGTGCTCCTACGGGCTCGCCAGCTTTGCGCGCGAGCTCTCGTGCTTCGCGCTGCTCACGGCGCCCGGGAAGTCGGTCTGCATTCAGCCCAACGCCTCGGTGCCGCGCCTGTGCTTCCAAATCGTGCCGTTTGATGAGACCTTCTGTCACGACAAGTTCGTGCTGCCGGTGACGCAGAAGCAGGTCGACAGCGGCAACCTGCAAGAGCACAACCCGCAGTGGGAAGCCTTCGACCACGCGGTCACCGTGTACCGCAAGGCGTGGGGGCAGCAGGCGGACGAGGAGGGCCCCGCGTCGAGCCGCTTCCGGCTCGCCAGCAGCTACCGCCCGCCCAGCCAGGAGGAGACCCTTGCCGCGTCGCTGTTCGGCGTGGCGCGCTGCGGCGCGTCGAGCCTCTCCGAGGTGTACGCCGACTTCCAGAAGCTCAGGTGCGAGGTGCCGCACGTGACCCGGTTCCTGACGGCGGCCATCGCCAAGCACGGGCCCGGCGCCTCGCTCCCGCAGACGCTCGACGCCATGGCGGCGGCGTCCGCCGCGCGCGAGGCCGAGGAGCGGGCCATCGCGGACAGGGAGCGGCGCCTCGCGCAGGAGGCGGAGCGCCTGCAGCTGCTCGCGGCCAAGAAGCCCGCCACCCCTCCCGTCCCCAAGGAGCTGGTGCCCACCATTCTGGCCGCGCTCGGCCGCAAGCCCAAGAAGGGCCGCGTCATCCCCGAGCCCGTGGTCGGCGCCGCGGTGACGGCCGTGGTGTTTGCCTACGCGTCCGCGCGCGGCGTCGCTGAGGACAAGACGGAGGCGCGCTGGGGTAAGAAGAACGTGGGCACGCTGCCCACCTTTGACGCCATCTCCAAGGTGGTGGGCCAGCTCGACGCGTGCCCCACAGTCCTCATGCGCCTCAACGCCGACGGCGACGCCGACTTCCTCCGGGCGCTCAACGGTGGCCGCGCCGCCGAGAAGATCACCGTCTTGGAGGCGATGAAACTCTCGCGCGCGCCCGGCGCGGCGTTTTTGCACTTCCACGTTAACGACGTCAAGCTCTCGCCGCTCCTGCCCGTGTGACCGTGTTGGGGTTTTTTTTAACGCTTTGACACTTTGTGCAACACAAAGGCGAAACGGGTGGTTGCGCTCGCGCGCGAGCGTGCGCTTCCGCTGCCGAAACGGTTTCAATAATCTTACGCCTCGTCGTTGGTCCCGAAGACCCACCCGTCTGGTTCTCGGGGGAGGGGGTACGGCCAGACACGCACGGCGCCCCTTGGCGCCTTGCGCAGCACAAAGGCGCAACACGCCCACGACGGCACGTGGATCGCGCGGTGGTGCACAAACCCAACCGCCTTGAATTTTGCGATCCACCAGTCGGCGTCGTGCACGGACGCGTGGAGCTGCGGCGGCAGATCGCGACGGAACTGGCGACGCGCCTCCTTGGCAAACGTGCCATTGCCAAACGGCGCTCGGATGGCCTGCATGCGATTTGACTCGACGCGATTCGAAATCTTCAGCAGCATCCACTTCCGAGCAACGCGCGCCAACTCCGCCACGGCGGTGTCCACATCGGGTGGGTCCAGGTGCTCCAGAACGTCGGTGCTGATGATCGCATCAAAGCTCAAGTCGGCAAACGGCAAAGCGGTCACGGACGCTTGCTGCCAGCACGTGCCCACGCACGACTGCGGGTTGTCGCCCTGCCGCTCGCGGGCCATGTCGACGGCCGTCGTCGAGACGTCGATTCCCGACGCGTTCAGGCCCATGTTCCAGAGCGCCTTGACGCCGCCGCCGTGTGAGCAGCCAACGTCGAGCACCGAATGCGCGCCTTCGCCCCGTCCCGCCATCCGCTTGAGCTCGGCGAGGATGGGGTTGTAGTGGACCATCAGCCCCTCCGAGCTGTAGCCCAAGCGGTAGATCGTCTCGTACAGCTCGGCGCCCCTGAGCGGTTCGCCGAGAACGGCGATCAGAAATATGCTGGCCATAGTTTACCACGAATGCGGCCGCCGCACCATTGCGCGCGCATTTATAACTAGCGCGCAACTGGTGTAATGGGCGCGCGTGGCCGTGTTAGGGTCCCTTTTTAACACCCACTGGCCTGGTGGTCGCCTTTTGTTCCCCAAAGGACATCGCAACCTGCGCGGATGGCGCGCTCCGCACGCAACCCCCACACCGCCTCCGAGCCCGAGCCCGACACCCGCGGCATCGTCTTGATGGACGAGACCCACCAGGGAACGCGCCCTCACCGCTCGAGGGCGGAGATGCAGGCCGCTGCCCTGCAGGTGTTTGAGCAGCATGTCCACATCATGTGCGGGCGTGACGGCTTGCCGTACGAGAGAATGGTCATCGGCACGAACATCGAAGTGGCCGATCGCCGGGCGTCGTTCCAGCGCCTGTCCAACGCCATCGAGGCCGTCTCCGAGAAGCTCACCTCCGCCGAGTACCTGGAGCTCTGCAACGCCGCGCTGGGCGTGCACCCGAAGCCAAACTGAGAGAGAGAGAGTGTAGGGACGTGGGCGTGTGGTCGTGTGTTTCTCGCTAAAAGAATCCGTTTTTCATTTTTAAAACCGCGACCGGAGCACTCCCCCCGCCCACCCCACCCGGCGTTAGGGTTCCGTAGTAGTAGCTTGCGACCGAGCCCCCGCGTGCAAATGGCCCCAACGCGCCGCAGTCGCTCAAAGGCGTGTCGGGCGACGTGATCATCCTCGAGGTGTGTGCACTACTCGTAGTCGGAAGGCATCAGGTCCACTTCGTAGTCTGACGCGCCCGCGCCGTGTGCCGCGGCAGGAGGCGGCGTACTGCGACCCGGGCTTGGTGCGCGCTGCCCGCTGCTCGACCCCGCGCCACGCTCCTCACCCTCCTCGTCGCGCTGCGCAGGTGAGCGAGGTAGTCGTGCCGCTTCTAAGGTGCGCGCCCTCCTCTTAGCTGCCTGCTCACGTAGCTTTGCCCTCCGTGCAATGTCTTCCGGTGTGGCGTTGGGCTTACGCAATGCCCAAGCCGCAATCACACTCTCGCTGCGCTTCTTGACTGTTTCCGGTCTATTCTGCGCGACCTTCTGGATCTTTGACTGCTTCTCCCTTGCCTCGGGCTTGCTCTGCGCAGCCTTCCACCCTGCACGGTACCTGGCACTTTTCTCTGGATCCGCATGCGCGCGCTTCAGCCCATCCACATACCGCTGAGCCACTACTGGGTCAGCGCGTGTCTCTTTATACGTTGCGATCTTGCGCTGCTGTCGCTCGGGCTGCAACAGAGTGGCGCGGCTCTTGGCGGCTACCTCTGGACAGGTCATCGGAGACATGTCGCCGCCAGGGGTCGCATTGTACCCGCGACGGTACGTATCGTAGATGTCGATGAACTTCTTCTCGTACTCGGGAAGCAGATACGCAGGCAGTTCAACCAACACGGTGACTATCACAGTCGACCAGCCGTACTTTGCTATGGCTTTTTTCACCTGCGGACACTTGCTAGACCGCAAAGCGTGCGACGCAAGCCGGTCTTTCAACGTTTGCTCTGTCAGTCCGATGTAGGACTTTTTGGACGGAAAGTCCAACTTGTATATGATCCCACTACCCGTGCTCATGCTTGCACTCCTGAACCTTACAAGTCGCAAATCTGATCTTGAGTACGTGTGCCGTGCGCAGCATGCAGCAGTCCGTCCTCTTGTGCATCAGTACCATCCTCGACAGTGGCAACCGTGCGCGCCGCCCGCAACCTCCCTGCCCCACCGCCTGGCGTGACCACGCCCCGCGTGCATTGCGCAGACTACTCCAAGATGATGGAGGTGGGTTTCTACGACGTCCTTTGCTGTGAGCACCGCTCTGACAAGCACCCAACCCTACGCAGATGACGGACGCGTTCGGCTCCAAGATCTTTGAGACCATCCAAATTACGTTGGTTTGTGGTTTGAACTGCGCCTAGAACCCTAACCCTAACCCTAACCCTAACCCT
>JGI26273J51734_10001634_pt1 | contig 11796 bp, 17 predicted proteins | sample SaaInlV_125m_DNA_FD_51734 | JGI IMG/M metagenome (IMG submission 51734) | reverse complement strand
GATAGTAGAGAATTCAGGTAAATCAGGTGAGATACTGAAAATGTCATTTGCAATTGGTTCACTTGGAGCTGCACTTGCAGGATTCGGTGTAGGAGCAGGAGTAGGAGCAGCCGCTAGTGGTATGGGGAATATGATTGGTTCGATAGGAAATGGTATTGCAGGATTTATTAGTGGAGAAAAAGCAGAACCAACTGGTCCTATGGCAATACTAAGTAGATTAATGGAGTTTGCACCTCAAATTAGTACATTCTCATCTGAGTTAGTTAAGAGTATAGAGAATTTTGATTTATTCACAACAAGAATAGAATCAATGGCTTCTCCTATTACAATATTAACACAAGCAATGAATGATTTTGCAACTTCAATGATGTTCGTTGTAAGTACAGCTGCAGCTTTAGCAGAATCAAATGTAGGTGATGTTACTGGAATGGCAGGAGCAACGACAGGAAANGGATTCTTAAAATCAGGAAAAACAACTTTACCTGATACTATCACACAATTAGCAGCAGCAGTTGCACAAATTGAAATGAGTGGTGGTGATAATAAAGATATGTTAGATAAACTAGAATCAATTAGAAAAGCAATAATAGTAGGAACTGTAATTGAGATGGATGGAGTTTCAGTAGCAGGACAAATAAGTAAATACACCGAAGCTCAAGGTAGAGTAAATATGGCGAGTAGATTTATATCATAAAGGGAAAAATATATGCCAACAATATTAGAATTATTTAAAAACAAAGAACTAACATTTTCAGGTACAACTGCAGATGGATTGGTGGATTCTAAATCTCAAGAAAATAGAGGAGGTGTAGGTGCATCTATTTCAAACTATGTTGAACAAGAAACAACTGGTATTAGAGTAAAATCCTTAGTTGATATAAACAATCCTCTAATATATGGTAATCAAGCAGTTCGTATAGCACAAAGAACTACATCAGATAAGGATGCAATGACCGAAGGGTTATTAACAGGTGGAGGTGGAGGTTTAGGATTAAACAAAGCCATTGGTAAGGCAAGAGATGCTGTAAATTCATTTCTTGGTATACCAGTAACATTACTACCATCGAGAATGGGTCTTGAAAAGGGTGATGAAGTTGGAAAAAGTCGAGGTGCAGGTAAACCAAAAGCCATAGCAGATGTTCCATCAAATCAAGCCTATACAAGAGAAACTTGGGGTAAAAACGGAACAGGACTAGGAGCTTTATTAAAAGCATCTGGTGGTAACCCATCAACAATGGCAAAACAAGCAGTTGGTGGAGCTCTTAATGCAGGAAAAGATGCATTACGAGGAGCAATATTTGGTAAACCTGGAAAACTTCCTAATAATTTAGGTTCAATACCAATATATAGAAGTTATTCTGATAACCCAAAGGATGTTAATGAAGGTGCAACAGAAGGTAATTATTCAAAAACTCCAGGTCTTAAAAGTGACTTTGATACCGGTGATGTAAATGCTAGATTAGGTATTGGTATGAATGCACCAACAGATACAATTGGTTCTAATACATCTGCTACTTCTCTTTACCAAGTACCAACTGCAGTCCCAACCACAGATTCTCCAGAAATACCATTTTGGATACAAGGAGTTGAGGAAGAAGAATCTGATAGACAATTCTTTAGAGCTACTATAACAGGATTATCAGAATCATCAACACCAGCATGGAGTGGAAATAAATTTATAGGTAATCCATACAATTATTACACATATGATGGTGTAGAAAGGGCAATAACATTTAATCTGAACTTATATTGTATGAATCAACCAGAATTAATTATGTGTTGGGATAGATTAAAATATCTTACATCAAAAACATATCCTAAAATTACTGATGGAGGTATTGTAAATCCTCCTTTTATAATATTCCAATTAGGAGATTTATATAAGGAAAGGCATGGATTTATAGAATCACTTACATACACAATGCCAGATATGGGTACTTGGGAAGTGTATAAAGATGGATTACGTTTACCCAAATTTATAGATGTTTCAGCAACTATAAAATTATTAGAAACACCTGGAGCAGAATTACAATTATATGACTTTAATGGTGAAATAGCAGGTTCAGCGGTGAAATCCCTAACTCGACCTGTTAACGAATCCCCAAGAACTGGACTTTAATAAAATGGCAAATAGTAGATACGATAATAATAAAACACAAAAACTTAATGATGGTAGAACTGTCTTTAGGTCAAGAGTATATCCTAATATACCTAAATCTGATAATGATATATATATTGTAACACAAACAGATGATAGATTAGACACTCTAGCAAATGAATTTTATAAAGATTCTAGTTTATGGTGGATTATTGCAACTGCAAACAATATACATGATGCAACATTTGCATTACCCGATGGAACTCAATTAAGAATACCACAACAATACAATAAGATAGTAAACGATTTTAGAAAATTATAATGCATGGGAACATATCCAAAATATTCAAATTTATATCCCGAACTACGAGAGATACTAGATAGTAGAGCTGAAAACACAAACAAACCATGGAGTGAGGGTGGTGTTAGTGGATTATCTACTTGGATACGCATTATTTCAACTGGTAAATCAGCTGATAATAATGGTCCTGGTGGTTTAGTAATGCAAAGTATTCATAATGGTGGTTCAGATTCACAAGAACGTTTTGAAAACTCATATGGTAATTTAGATAAGCCAGGTATACTTGGTTATGAAATGGATATGAAAACTCCTGTTGGTGTAACAGGTAGAGGATTGAGACCATCTCCCGTTGTAACATCATTTAGTGTTGAAGAAAGACAAGCAGGAGCTCTTAAGATAACTAAATTTGTAATTAAATGTTTTACTAAAGAACAAACTGATGAGGTAGCTAAATATTTCTTAGAACCAGGATTTCATGTTCTTCTTGAATGGGGATGGAACGTTAATGATTCATTTTCACAAAGAGTTGGAAATGGGGGTGCGTTTGATGTATGTGATGTAGTAGCATATTCTAATTGGGCTCATATTAAAGAAAAAAGAAAAGACTCAAAGTACCAATATGATGCATCATTGGGTATTGTATCAGGTGGAGGAGTAAATTTTGGTGAAGGTGAAACCTATGATATAGAAGTACAAGTATCAGGTACTGGTCAAGTAGCAGAATATATGCAAGTACAAACTGGTGGAAACAGAACTAACGAATCTGATGATAATAATCCTGCACCATTTGAACCTGAGAAAATCGGTAAAAGTACACCAGGAAGTGCGTTATTCAAACAAATGTTTAATGCATTGCCAGAACAAAAACAAACAAAAAATATTAGAGCATGGGTAAAGGGAGCTGATAAAAATGGAATAGAGTGGGCATATCCTGGTAATTATGTTAATTTTGATGAGAATGTAAGAGATTATCTACAAAAAACACTTACAAAGGGTGCAACTATTAGAAATAAAAGTGGAGATAAATTAGCAATCCCAAGTGATACAAATATGTTTTCAGACCAAAGATTTATTAGATTTGAATTAGCGGTTGCTATTTTAAATGATTATGTAGTTGATTTAAATCAAGAAGATACAGATTGTAAAGATGTAAAAAGTCAACTATTAACAATAGATACTAGTAATACTGTAATTAAAGCATTTCCACATATGTGGAGTACGGATTCCTCGGTATTATATATTCCAAATACAACTGCTCCTAGTTTTGGTTTAAAGGAAGCATTAACTGATTCTGATAACGCAGAGCCAGTAAAATTTATAAACTTTGAAGAACTNGATAATGAGAAAAATCTTTCAAACCTACATCCATTAGTAGAAGAAGCACCTTCTGGTAATGAAAGAGCAGAAAAGAATGGTTCGGCAAATGACCCATCAACTGGTCAGAGTAGACCTGTTCCTTTTGCATTTCCATGTACATATGATTTAGATGAAACTGTATTAAATTATGATTGTGATGAAACAATAGAGGCAACTAAGGAGAAGGCTGGATTTTGGGGATGGTTAAATGATTTATACATCAACTTTGATTTTTTCTGTCAATGTATTGATAAGAAGAATTTAAATTCAATCGATGTTATGTTTGAATTATTAAATGGTATGAGTGGTGCAGTTAATGGATTATGGAATTTTCAAGTAAGAGAAGGACCTAAACAAAATGATGATAAAGGACCAAATATTTTAGCATTTGAAGATATAAATTTCAGAGGTCATATTGAAAAGGAAACAGTAGAAGGAATCGCAACATACGAAGCAAGGGGAGTTCGTTCTCCGTTTACATCCATTTCATGGAAAATGAGTGTACCTGGAGCAATGCAATCTAGTGTTGTAATAAAAAATCTATCTTCAAATACAGTTGATGGTAGTGGGGATACTCCTTATATACATTACGGAGGAGTTTATTCAGACCCAAATAGTTTTGAAAATCAAGCTGGGACTATATTAAATAGAGCAACTGTGGGTAGTGCAGGTGATTCTGAAGCAACTCAAGAAAAACAAGAAAAAGAAGAAGTACCATCAAATGCTAAATCGTTTGCTTTATTTGCTCAAAAAGCTGGTGTATTTTCACGAGTACAAGATAGAAAAGGTAAAATAGATATAGTAGAAAATTTAACTGATAAAGAACTTGCAAAAAAATCAAATGGTGTTATTGAATCATTATTATGTGTAGGTACATGGAGTGATGTGGGAGCACTTAAATCTGTTGAGTTAATAGATAGGGGTTTAAAAGAAGAAGCGGGTATAAAAGGAAGCGTTGATTTAGAATATACAAAACGAGTTAATCCAATACCAGGTCTTGCGAGTATAGACTTTACCATTCAGGGATTAAGTGGATTTAAAGTAGGTGATATGATACAATTCGAAGGAACTCCATTTAAATTTGGACCTCCTAGTTTTTATCAAATTACAGGAGTTAGTCAAACAATGGGTGGTATGACTTGGACAACAAATATAAAGTGTGATTTTAGAATGGTAGGGGGTGAAGAATAATGAGTATTAAAAATAGATATAACGAAATAATTAAAACTCCTATTATAGAAAAGGATGTAAAGGCATATATACCTAATCCAAATGAAAAAGATTATACACGAGGATATATAAGAAGATACTTTCTTCAAAAAACAAATGATAAAGGTTCTCCTATATTTGAACTATCACAATCTAAAAAAGGACAATTTCTAAGTAACCCATTATATACAGTTGTTGATATTAAGTGGAGAATACGAGGACCTAGAGAAGTTGTATATGGTGATAATGGATTAATACGAGATAAATCGGTTTCTGGTTCTAATGCAATTGCTATAAAATTAGTTTCTCATTTAATTCCAAATTTAAAATTATACTTACCAAATTTACTACAATTTTATAAAAGTTAATATATATACATATAAAAACTAAATTAGGTTATATGAGTTATCTTACTGATGAAGAGAAACAACAACTTACCTTCGATTGGAGGTACAGAGGATTCTCAACAATACAATTACTTACTGAAGAAGAATGTGAAGAAATCAATACTGAGTTAGAACAACTTAGAACAAATAGATTCTACAATAAAGATACTGGCAATGAATGGGGAGAGTATGACCCATTTATGTATCCACATAAACTATCTGATAAACTTGCAAAACTTTTTTCACATCCAAAAATAATAGAGTCTTGTGAATTTTTAATGGGTGGTAGTGTAAGTGGTACTCAGACTTGGGCATACTTTAAACCACCTGGTCAATTAGGTAGGGATATGCATCAGAACTCGTTCTATACAAAATGCAAACATAATGAGTATGTTAATGTTGCACTAGCGTTGGATAATCATGATAAAGAAAATGGTGCTGTTTGGAATTTAGAGGGTACACATCGATTACCAATACTTCCAATTGAAGTTGATGATGAGAGAGCAAAAACAAACCCAAAAAACTGGTCAAATGAGAGAGGTAAACCATGTGTATTACCAATTGGTCATGATTTTAAAAAGATTGAAGGATATACTCGTAAGGGAGAAATGGTTTTACTTCATTCACACACAGTACATGGTTCAGAACCAAACGAATCAAATAGGTTCAGAAGAAACTTTTTAGCAGGATATGCATTACAATCATCAAAGTTTGAAACAGGTGGGCATATGAAACGAGAACCAATTGATGTATATTCTCTTAGAGAAAAACATTGGAATATATGAAAACATATAAGTTAAAATATGATACTTCATTATATCCGTTTAGAGAAATAGTTAAAACTAATCTAAAAACAAATACTCTTGAAAACTTACATGAAGTTGAAAAATATGATACTCTTGTAAGAGAAAAAGACCAATCAACTACTTGGCACAAAAGATTTTATCGTGATGATTTAAATAGATTTCAAAAACTATATAATACATTTATAAAAAATTTTATTAAATATGAGTTTGAATTGGATGAAATTATATACCAAAAAATACCAACGTTTAGAGTTCATTTAAAAGACAATCAAGCAGTTGGTGAATGGCATAGGGATAGGGATTATAACCATGGTAAGAGTGAAGTAAATATTTGGTTACCATTTACTGATGCATATGATACAAATACTATATGGATTGAGTCTGAAGAAGATAAAAATGATTTCAAACCATATAATGTAAGTTATGGTGAAGTTCTTGTATTTAATGGAGCAAATCTTATACATGGTAATAAAACAAATATAGAACATGATACTAGAGTATCTGTTGATTTTAGAATAGTAAACCCCACAGAATTTATCCCATCAACTAAGGGTTCTATAAACACAAATACTTCTTTTGATATTGGTGGTTATTTTCAAAAATTATAAAAATAAGTAAGAAAAAGCTTGTTTATTCCAATTATTTTTCGTATATTTACATAGTAAATGAGTGGGGAATTATCCCCAAGATATAAACCTTAAAACTTAAAATATATGAATTACTTAGTACACCCTTCGAACATCGTATCAAGAGCCCTTGGTATCGATTCTTTCAAACAAATGATTAGTGATGAACAAGTACAATTCTCTGAATTGGTTGATACTTCTGTACAGATTGCAGACGAATGGACTAACGATTGGGATGAAGACCAAGGATTTGGTTCTTCAGATGGAACTTACCTCCTAAAAGATTTCATGGATACAATTATTAGTAACTTCACTAATAGTATTTACAATAAAAGTGGATATCAAACAGTATTTAATCCTTATTTATCGGTGGCAAAGATTTCTTAAAAATAATTAAGAAAAAGCTTGTATAATCCAATAAATAGTCGTATATTACTTATGTAATAAGAAATGATAAGTATAAACCTTTAAAACATAAAACAAATGAATTATTCAGAATTAAAAAACCTTTCCCTTCAAGAACTAAGAGAGTTAAACTCTAAAATTGTAGAATTAGTTAAAATCAAAAAATCCGAAGTTGCTTGGGAAACAAAACAAGAACTATATGTTGGAGCTAACGTTTCAGTTAATCATCCAAAGTTGAGTGGTAAACAATGTAGAGTTAGTAAAATAAACAGAACTAAAGCTGTTATTCAAGTTCTAAACTCCTCAACTTCTTATGGTAGAGTTAATGAATATAATGTTCCATTAACAATGTTAACTTTAAACAAATAAGATATGAAAATACCTAAAATAACAAAACCATGGAGTAATGAAATGTATGAGTACAACGATTACGTTGCTGAATTCATGAAGATGGAAATTGAAACTAAGATTAACGAAGCTGAAAACAATGATGATTGGGATACCCTAAACGAACTAATGACTTTGTGTGGTGGTATTAAATATGGTGATGGTTACACAATTGGTGAACTATGGGAAGGTTGTTTAAAAGAGTTACAGAACGTTCAGAACTATTGGTTACATGAAGAATTTCCATATGCTGTATCAAAAGGATGGGTAAGTGATGTTGATTTAAAATTCGTTGGTTATGACAAATAGTTGGTACTATCGAGAAATGGGTTCTCGAAACAAAAAGACAGGTAAGTTATCTTACTATAACGTAAAGGTAACCGATTATAAGATTGATGATTGTGAATGTCCAGCACGTTCCTTTCGTTCATATCAACCTTGTAAACACATGAAACGATTACACGAAAAATTAACACATTTAAGTATATAAATTATGGATAAGAAAGAAAAACGATATGTAGTAACAGTAGATATGTACGTTTATGGTGAGGATGATTACATGGCTCGTAAAAATGCACATAAGATGTTAGATAAGATTGATGAAAAGTATCCAAATGCTAGACCATCAGTTACAGAATTAGGTGAACAACCATTCGCAACTATGAGTTATAGAAAATTAGATGACCATAGTAAACCAATCCCTAAAGTAAAAAATAAACCTTTACCATTTTAAAAAATAAAATATGGAATTATATAATGTACCAAGAAATAGTAGAATTAAAGTATTAGTGGAAGATAAAGTACCACCAGGTGCACCTCAAATCACAGAAGGTGAAGAGTTAAACTTTAGAAGTATCGATGGGATGTATAGTTACTGTACCAGAGATAATGGTGAAGTAGTACATTTAGTAGCTTGGACTGATGTGGAAATAATAAATGAAAAATAATTAGGATATTACAAATAAATTTTGTATATTAGTACCATTATGAAGAAAACAGATTTAACACAACAAGATGGAATGTATTATGTAGGACACTTAATCGATATCGATGGAAGTGGTTATGTAGATGAAGAAACTGCAGAACTAATCCTATTAGAATACAACAATGGAGTACAAGAATAAAGATGGATATGAGATATTGGTTCAAAAGGAAATATAGACAAATAGAACGAACCCTTTCATTCCTTCCTCTAATATGGAAAGGATATGATTGGGATTATCGTTATGCAATAGATTTGTTTCAACATCAACTAAAACGAACCGAAAGGAGTATCAGAGAAAACGGTATTCATGTTGGTAATCAGAATACTGCATCACGAATCAAAACTGCAATCCGATTGATGGACAAAGTATATGATGAAGAGTATGGGTGTGAATACCAAGATAAACTAAAAGAACTTTATGGTGAGAATGTTTTGGATTGGTGGTTTGAAGATACTGGTAAAGGTGATGATTCATCTTATTTAAGATATGAATATGAAAAATGGGATAATTCAGAAGAAATTAAAAAAGTTGAAAGAAAACTACTTTTAGAATCAAAAAATAAACAAAAGAGAGCCCATAAACTACTTTGGGATTTTATAGAACACAATATACAAAATTGGTGGGATTAACATATGATTATAGTAGAAACTAATAAAGAGAAAGACCAATTCCTCGAATATTGGAATAACGAAGAATCTAAGATTATTCCGATTTGGGAAGATTTGGAAAGGCATCCTATGACAAATGGGTTGTCATTTTTATATGTCCGATTCTCAAACTTAGATTTCATACTTCCATTTAACCATAATGATTGTGAAAAGTTAGAAATAGATTTATCAACCTCGAATCAAACAAAGTGGATTTGGAATAAAAAAGGTTTTTTACAAACCGATATTAAGGTAAATAACTTAAAAGATGTGCAAACTTCTTTATTCTTTGAAAACTTTAAGATATACCCCTTTGGTGATAAATTAGAGGTTCTAACGAGTTTTTATACCCGAATGGGTATAAGGGATGGTTTGGGTAAATCTCTACCTATAATGAAGTGGGGTGAGGTACTACGAGGTATTGTTGGTGAATGGGATATAAAACATACAAACAATTGGGTGGATGAAACGATGATTCCTATTCTTTCAGATATCGAGAGAAAAGGGATTCAAGTCGATAGGGAAAAATTTTTTGATAGATGGTCCGATAATAAGAAATCCTTATGGTTTTCACACACATTCACCGAGTACAATCCATACACGATTACATCAAGACCTTCAAACAGGCATTTAGGTATCAATTATGGTGCATTAAACAAATCCGATGGTAGTAGGGATGCATTCGTTCCAAAGAAAGGAAAGTTGTTCTTACAATTTGATTACGATGCATATCATGTTCGAATTATTGGTAAGTTGATTAAATACAAATTACCCGATACTTCGGTTCACCAATGGTTAGCAGACCAATATGGTTGTGATTATGGGGAATCCAAAGGAAGAACGTTCCGTATCTTATATGGGGGAGTATCCGATGAAGATAGAAAGATACCATTCTTTGATAAGGTAGATAAGTTTATTTCCAAGATGCAAAACGAAGCAGTGAGGAATGGGTATATACAAACTCCAAAAGGAAGAAAAATACCTTTAGGTTGGATTGAAAAACCCAACGCACAAAAGTTTTTTAATTATATTCTTCAAGCGACGGAAACTGAGTTTAATATTGAGGTACTGAGTAAACTTAAGAAGTTACAACTTCCTCTTCCTATCCTTTATGTATATGATAGTTTTCTCTTTGAGTTTGATGAAACTGAGATAGAAGAAATTAAATTGGTTAAATCCGTTCTCGAAAGTTATGGATTTCCTGTCAAGGCAGAATGGGGAAGTGATTATGGAAAAGTTTAATATTTATATATTGAACTAAACTTTTAATTAAAATTATGAATTTATTAAAATCTATCTTCCTTACATTCCTCTTAGTTGGGTGTAGTCCGGAAGAAATCGTTGCTCAAGAACTAAGAAGTGAAGTAATTATTGAGAACGAAGTATTTAAAGTGTGGTATAGTGAAGTATTGGAACAACCAGTTAAACTTATATACACATCAACTAACAGAGAAAAAAACGTAGACAGAGGTAACATGGATTTTCACAAACAAAATGGTGTCCATACTTCCGATAAACACGATTATTACTCTAACCCATGGGATAAAGGTCATCTTGCTCCAGCAGCAACATATTCCGATTCTTATAATAATCTTTATACGACATTTTCTTATCTAAATTGTACTTTACAACAACAAGATTTGAATAGAGGTGCTTGGAGATTATTAGAACAAGAAGAAAGAATATGGGATGATGTACAAAATTTAACAATTACGATTGAAAATATCTTTGAAGAAGGACATGAAGTTTTACCAACAGGTGGACATATTCCAACTACAATGATAAAAACAATTTACTTTGAACAAGATGGTACTTGTAGAAAATTTGTATTCCCAAATGAAAAACCTACCAAACCTTGGATAGAATACGAGGTAGAGTGTAGTAATTAATATTTATATAGTAAAGGAGAACATTTATGGCTTTTAACTTTCCTGATGGAGCATCAAGTGGAGATACACACACTGCAAGTAATGGTACGGTGTATCGTTACAATGGAACAACATGGGTAGTTGATTCTTCGGCTACTATAACAACTTTTGATTCAAAATATTTAAACACTAATGGTGATGGTATAGTAAGTGGTTCATCACAAATCACAGATGGTAGTAATATCATTAGTGGTTCAACTCAGATAGCAAGTTTAGGATATGTAAGTTCATCAACAGTAGATACGATACAAGTGATGACAACTGCTTCTTATGATGCAATTACACCAGTTAGTGGTACTTTATATATCATACAAGGATAAAAATGGATAGAAGAATTAATACTGCACAAGGCATTACTTTCAATAATGTTTCGGTAGATGGTGTTTATTATAATAACGAACACATCTGGCCAACTGGTAGTGCTACTCCTTGGTCACCAAGTACAGATATAACAACTGTTGCTTGGATTGATGCATCAGATTCTTCAACTTACACAAGAAGTGGAACAGGTCTAAATTCTGTAACTGATAAATCAGGAACTTATACAATAGAGATTGGTAGTAATGTAGTAACTAACTCATCAACTCAGAACGGATTGAATGTATTCGATTTTGATGGTAATGGTGATTATCTACAAAGTACTACAAATGAAGCACAAGTA
>JGI26273J51734_10001632_pt1 | contig 11803 bp, 10 predicted proteins | sample SaaInlV_125m_DNA_FD_51734 | JGI IMG/M metagenome (IMG submission 51734) | reverse complement strand
ATGATATCAACATAATCCCGAGTCCATAGGTAATCTTCGATAGCCTTGGCATCTACGGTAATTGCTGCGACTTGATCGCTTGGGTCGTCAGATGGAACTGAGGCTTGTAGCGACGGGGGGAGTTGTTCATCGGCTGATGAGGTCCAAGATGATGTATTCCTTGTACGAGATACCATGCTCAATGAAATTTTCATTCCACTCGATACAACCTTGGTTGCTAGGGATTGAACAAATTTCTTGTTAGCAAGATGAACTTCAAAGTCTTTCTTGAGTGCATCATAGAGAGAGCGGTCTCCATTGTGGGTGGTAACTGCGTGGTCTCGGTCCCAACCTTGGGCTTCAATGATCTCATCAACGATGTGAGGTGGATTTTCCGCTAGAACGCCCAAGGCGTCTCCGACTTTGTAATCCAACCCTGATTTACCTAACTCGAAGACGACGTGACGGGTCTCTTTCCGAGAACCTTCCCCGTTGAGAATGTAATTCTCAGTAATTTTTGTCATGTACGGATTTTTCGCTGACCAGTTCTCACCCATGCGCTCACCTCAGCCTAAAGAGGCCGATGATTTTCCCACTGATGTGGGCTATATCATCATTCGTGTGACCTCACATCACAGATTCAAATCCACTGGAACCGACCGATGAGGAAAAGAAGGAAAAGTGCATGGGATTGATATGACCCCCCGTATTGATGTTCTTGGTACGGGAAATGCATTTCTTCCGAACGGACGACATCACTCGTTTTCGGTGTTTGACGGCAAGCACATCATCGATGCACCGCCGACGGCCCTAGCTAGCCTACGCCGAGCAGGGATTGCAGTATCCGACATTGAGTCAGTATTTGTGACCCATATTCATGGGGACCACGTGTTTGGATTTCCATTCCTTCTTCTTGAACGAAAGTACATCTCAGACCGCGAAGGAACTGTACCGTTGCGAGTCATCGGTTCACCAACGGTCAAGGTGCGATTGACGGAACTCTGCCACCTTGCATTCCCCGGGTCGCTTGAGAGTATTCTTGAATCTGTGGAATGGGTAGAAGATGCGGTTGGTACGACCGATGACGGTTGGTCATGGGAGCGATTTGAAGTTCACCACGATGATGCTGTTGACCCTTACGGTTATCGCTTTGAAAACACGGATGGAGTAAGTTTTGTTCACAGTGGAGATTCGGGGCCTTGTGACACTCTCTACAACGCCATCGCCCGTTCAGACATTGCGATCCTTGAGATGGGATTCCCGGATTGGGTCCCTTCAACTCACCATCACAAGCCCAAGGATGTTGAAGCACTAGCACAACAATGTTCAACTCCACTTATNATTACCCACACATTTGTTGATGATATCACAAACCATCCTAAAATTCTCAGTGATTCCATTCCAANTCACCCACCTCANGTCAGTCACATTTCAGACGAAACGCGTCTTGTTCGCAACAACGGTCAATGGGTTATTTCTAATTTGGATGATGCATAATTCTGTTCGGAAATAATTTGTTCTTTTTTGCGAAATCATTGAATCTTTATATGCTAAACTTCGCCGTGGTCTTGTTCTAAAATAAGCGCCTTCCAATGGTTGGAGTGGACAGGCATATAAGGGGGACTCGGACTCATGGCGAATACGGCACGGAGTCATCTACGGACTCCTTGCATGTTGCTATAAATAGGGGGAGAAATTGAATGGAGAAGAACATCTTCGACAAGTTCATGTCCCGGAAAACATTGTTCCGAAATAAAGAAATTCTTCGGCATGATTTCCGCCCGAACCTTCTGCCCCATCGCACCGATGAAATTGAAAAAATTTCGTACAATCTTTGGGAAGCACTCAAGGGACATATTCCATCAAACATGACACTCTATGGCGTAACCGGAGCCGGCAAGACCGCAGTGACAAGTTATGTCTGCCATCATCTCAAAGCAAAAGGGGAAACAATCGGGAGAAAAGTCCACCCAGTAATTGTTAATTGCCGGCAAATAGACACTCAATATCGAGTACTAAGCCATATTGGAAACTCCCTGCTTGAAGATTACGAGCAAGACGAGATTCCTTTTACAGGCTGGCCTACTGANCGCGTTTTCAGTGAACTTGTTCGCAGAATGGATGCTCATGGCGGCGTCTTCATCATCGTTCTTGATGAAATNGACCACTTGGTTCGCAAGGCAGGNGACGATTTGTTGTACAACCTCACAAGTTTGAACTCATCACTCAAAAACGCAAGAGCNTGTGTCATTGGAATTTCAAACGANCTTAAGTTTACGGATTTCCTTGACCCCCGTGTCCGCTCTCGTTTAGGCCAATTGGACGTATTGTTCCGACCCTACGATGCAGAACAGCTTCAGGATATTCTACGACAACGCTCCAAAGAAGGGCTTCAAGAGAGTGTTCTTCAACCCGGTGTTATCGAACTTTGTGCTGCACTTGCCGCACAAGAACATGGCGATGCCCGATGTGCTCTTGACCTGCTGAGGATCTCAACCGAAAAGGCTGAGCAAGATGGTGAGTCAATTGTCACACAAGGCCATGTTAGAACGGCACAAAGTCAAATTGAAGCAGACCAAATCACTCCTGTCATCTCATCTCTGCCAAGCCAACAGAAACTTGTCTTGGCCGCCGTGCTCATCAACGAAAAGAACGGACTTAGAAACGTCCAGACCGGACAAGTTTACGANATTTACAGGCAAGCATGCTTGCACATCAATCAGCATGCACTCACGCAGCGAAGAATATCTGGCTTGATTTCAAACCTTGATATGCTCGGATTGATTACAGCACGAACCGTTAGCAAAGGGCGCTACGGTCGGTCAAAGGAAATCACTTCTTGTGTCCCCAAGAACATCAATGCTCCACAAATCATGACCGAATCAGAAGCGGAAATGGGAGCAGTATTTACTGCATCTTATCGGCATCAATCTGCTCTTTGATGATTCCACCGATTCAACATCTGAATCAAAATTCAAGGTAGATTGTTTTTCGGTGTTCTTATATCCGCCTCGCCGGTCGGCGTAGGTATGACCAACGGCGAATCTTCCGATGCGGCCGCAAAAACTTCAGTCTCTGGGCCATCTCCGGTGTGGGCAAATTTCGTTNTCACACTCGGNTTGTGGGGATTGNTGTTGGCTGTTTTGAACATGTTCTCTGCAGCAACTCCAGCGCAACACGTCTCTTGGGGAGGATTGTTAACCTTCGAAGCCACCAACCCAGCGTTTGGTGTTGCCATTGATGGATTCCACTACGAACCTCTTGGAGATACTATCTTCATGGCGGCATGCCTTGCAATGATCGGATTTGGAATGAAGGCCATTAACGAGACCAGCGGTGTTTCCGAATGGGCTACTTCTTTGATTGTCAACGACACTTGGACTGCTCTTGCAGACCCATCAGTTGGTGGCGGCCAACGCACAATGGCGGCTTGGTGCCTCCTTTTGGGCCTCATATTCTACTTCTGGTTTGGAATCAACTACAGCGGTTGGATGGATGTTGGCGTATATTCCGTTACCATTGCTTTGGTTGCATCTGGCTTTGCTCTCAACCATGCAAGTCGGGTCCCACCCGGTGACGAAAACATAGACTGAATCAATTCTTTTTGGTTCCCAGCAAGGGCTTGTGCCCGTGCCTTCCCAACAATGCATCAAGGCAACCTAGAATCATTCCGTGCCACAGGGCAATGCTCCAAAGAATGGTTAATCGGCGAACTCCGAACATTGCTTTGATTTTACTGTTTTTCGCTGACCGTAGCACGGTCCGATTGACAACACCTAACGGCCCTCTCCAGAGGATAATTTCGTGAATCAAGAGCAGAATAAACGAGCCAATGAGAATTTTGGTCTCCCATAAATGCCTTATCTGCTCCCATTCAACAGAACCCAGGCGATAAATTTCGTAAAGGAACGGCAGCCCTGAAATGAAAATCGCAAACCAAAGGGGAAAGAGAATGAGAACCATTGCAGAACTTCCTAGAAAATCAAAACCTGGCCCTGAACGCTTTCCCTTGGGATAGTGGCGGACAATACGTAAATGGGCTCTTGCGTCTCGTTTCCGCTTGTTCAAGAACCGATTGATTCCAGTTTCTGGTACGTGGCGAACTAATGCTTCAGGGGCATAAACGATGGTCCCGCCAGCTTCAATCAGTCTCAAACTCACTTCCATATCTTCTGCATGGTACCACTCAGGGTCAAACCCTCCCACATCAAGGAGCGATTCACGGTGGAACATCGAACAAGGTCCGTTAGCAAGACTCGTCCTTCGTGGACGTGAGCGATATTTGGAGGCGATTTCCACAGAACGAAAGCGACTTACAAGATCCTCAGCACGTTCGAACACAGTCCGACCCGTTACCGCCACCACATGTTCTTCCGCTGATACTGGCTGTATTTCTGCGACGAGATTTGTAATCCAATCTTGCTCAGGACGAACATCGATATCAGTAATAGCCACCCATTCGCCCTTGGCATGCTTGAGCGCCCATTGTCGCCCGGCGGCCAAACCGAGTTGGTCTTGACTATGAACACGAATTGGATGGCCGTTGAGGCCTTCGGGGTCATTCCATTCTCCAAGCAGAGTCTCTGCATCGTCACTTGACCCATCGTTAACAATTAGAATTTCAATAGCGGGGTAAGTCTGCAACCGTAAGGCTTCCAAACATCCTGAAATCCAGTCGTATCCATCTCGGACACAAACGGTAACCGATACAAGAAAAGGATCCATTAAATCACCTCAAAAAATCCAAGCAAGTGCCTGCATCGTTCTTTGGTTTTGAGCGTTGTTTCTTGAAGAACAACTCCTCTTCCTGGTTGACCATAGATGATTTGTGAACCTATTTGAGCCACTAAGTGGATGTAGAGCGGGGCAAGGTCTTCCTCCCCTTCCACATCAATAAGTGCTGGAGTATCCATTCCACATGCCTGTTCAATCGCGTTAAGCAGACTTGGCGTGAGTTGTCCAGCAGGATTTACTGCTGTCAAAAGGGATGGAAATCGCGAGATGTCAACTTGCTTTTCTTTGGCCAAGGGCGTGCGTTTTGTCTGGCCGTCAATAAATGCAATATCAGGGACATAATCCATACTGAGAAGAGTAGCAACCGTCACATCTCCTACTGCAATGAGAGAACTTGAACTGAGATCAAGGCCATCGAGGGCTGCATACATTGCAACCTCAGGAGCATCCTCTGGTCCTTCAAAGAGCACTCCCATCGGAGTTTTGAGTTCTGCATCAAGACGTGGATGCATCTGAAGAGTCTGTTCACGATAGCCGTCTTCAATCCACGGATGGCCTTGCAAATCGATGTGCCCGTTGCGAATCCGAGACGAACTGATAATGCCACCATCAACATCCTGCATGTGTGCAACTTCAATGATACTGAGGGCTGGGAGTCCATTTGATTCCCGAGTGATGTTGATGGATTCGCATTGCCCTCGCGTTTCAGGTGTAGCAACAATGCAGTCCGCTTCCTTGTGTACCGGAGCAGGGCCCATCACATCATTGAGCATGTGAATCGTCACACGACCAGGTGCATGTGATTCTGCCCATTGCAGGAGAATTTCTCTACGTGTCTCAAACGATTGAATGAACGAAGATTTAGCATCAGCCATGAGGTCCGAAGTTACATGAATTTCGATGCGTTTTGCAGATTTTTGTGCCGCATCAAGAAGCAAACGATGCCCTGCATGAAAACGATCAAAAGTTCCCCCAACCAAACAACAGGAGTAGGTTTGTTGGGTCTCCATGTATCAATGACAGTGAAAACAGCCTTTGAGGTCATCGCTTCCTCTCGGCTGAATAGAGTGAATTTGAGCGAGCAGCTGTGCCCCGACACCTAACGGCCTTTTTCATCGGTTACTCAAAGGCCTGACCCTCGGTATCGGGGCTTGCTGTCCAGTAGGGTGGTTGTCTTGAGGTCATCCTGTCGTCATTCAAGGACCCATAACCTACCGATGGTTTACCGCATTTGCACCGGAACTCACTCCCCGAGGGGTCCTCCCAGTCTTCGATTGCGGCCGTACTCATGGTGTCAGACGTCATAGCAATTTTCACAGTAGCTCAGCCCGATGTTGCAGGTACGGTAGTCGAGGCTGAGACCGTTGCCTTTTCAATCCATCGTCATTTGTCGGCGGGCTGCAAACGACCTTGAATACAGCAATAGGCCAATTGAAGAATCTCCTTCGTCTATAACTTCAGGAGGGAAAGTCGGCCAAGATTCAACGGGTTGAACCAACCAACCAGCCTCGGGGTGGGTGTTTGATGTAGGAACTGGCAACCCTTGTTCCAGCGCATAGGTCATATCAAAGAGGTCATTCAATGAATCAGTACCTTCACCGGGTTGGAGTAATTTTACCGGCATTAGGTCATCCGTCGAAAGATTGTACCCGGGGTGATGATGTTGTGTTCCGGGTAATCCACCGCGTTGGCCTTTGGGCTGTGCAAGCAGTGCAGGCCATGGAATCGGTTGCTCACTCAACCAATTTCGCCCCGAAGAGGAGTTGAGTTGTGAGATGAGCCATTGGCTGGCATACGGCGCCCACCATAGTTGAGGAATATCCTCCATGAGTGTCCGAACATCTTCGAGAATCCACGGTTCGTTGCGCTGCGTTGTTTGAATCGCTTTCGCCCACAAACGAATGAACGATTTTTCTGGATGAGTCTCAGCAGCCTTCAACCATTGTTCGAGAAGATTATGGCGCTCCGGACCCATGGCTCTGTCCGATGGAAAGACCATTGGGAGTACCAGATGGGAGAGACGAGGATGGTTGAACCAGACTGAACCTCCTTTCTTCATCAATTCATTAAATTCTTCACCCAAGGACGAGGAAGCCCCAAGAACAATTGCAGAAATCCATGTACCTTTTTCAATATCATCCATGGAATTTGAAATGCTCAGCAGCACTTCTGGAAAGGACCTCAATTCTTGGGTCAACCTGCGGAAGGCCTTCTCCTGCCACGAATGAAGACCTTTGTGAAGGGAATGAGCCAGTGTTTGCAGGTCTACATGTTGAGGAGGGAGAAGGTCAATCCAACCCCTAGGAATTCTATCTTGAAGTCGAATCCAACGGTTCGCCCTCTCTCCTGGAGGGGACGCAATCCATGCTGCAATGGGCCATTTCGTTTCTAATTCATTGGCCATCTTTTCGTTTCCGACGGGATATGCCTCAAGAGCATTCATCATCGCTTTGGCTTCATCGGGATTAGAAACAACTCTTGTGAAGTGAATAGGATTCAATTCCTTAGTCTCATTTGATGCAATCAATTCTTCCGCCTGTAGCGGATAGAATTCAAGCGACTGATGCTGTTGAGGGGGGGTAGGTTTGGATTCAAGGTTCAGTGGTAGAATGGTAGACCTGTTGAGATGCACCCTCAGTTGAGCAAGGACCGGCGAATCTGTGATATGGACCGTAGCATTTGGTAACATGAGTCCATCGAGATGCCGAGTGACCAGCATTTTGCACATGGGGTGAATGAGGATTCGCTCAAAGAGTGATTGCTCGGGATGGGGGAAGGGCCACTCCACCACAAATGGACGGCTTACATGATTCAACACATATTCACACAATGCTCCAAGTCCGATAGGAGAAACTCCGTACAAGTCCAGTTCCCCTACATCTAAATCAAAATCATCCCATTCTACCTTACCAAAATCACCTATGAGGTCTCGCCTCAACGGGAGAGACAAACCATCCAATCCGGAGGTAAATTGTGATTTCATCTCTTCAAAACGCTCACTCAGTTTGGAAGATGACATTCTTGGATGGCGCAAACGTAACCAAGACCGAAGGACTTCGTAAGGCAATTTCCGAAGACCATCATGGTTCTGTTCACACAATACAAGTGAACCTGAACCAATGGCGTTGAACACCAATGTTCGGTCCAAGGATGAAGGCAGATCTGCATGAGCTCCGTGTGGTGGTGCGTATCCATGTGTCGTCCCCTCAACCGTACCAAGCACTGCGTCACCCTGGAGCAATGAAGAAGGCATGATTCCCGAATCGGAAGTGGAGAACCATTGACCTTCGAGAAGAGTTGAACCGTCCGAACGCTCCAATACTACCCCTCTGACGATGCCTATTTTGGTGGGCCCCGCGCTAAAGTCATCAAGAGTTCCAGTTCCTGCGGACGAGGGGGCATTAGTAGGAGTCAGTGTTGCTAAATCATACCAGCGAAGGTTTCGTTGTGGGCATAGTATCCAAGCCCCCCCTGTATTTCCATTGGAAGATTCAGAACCTGAATTTACCGAATCTGGAATGAAATTCAGAGGTGATTTAGGAGGTTGAACGTAACCAACCAAGACATGTTGGTCGTCCGATTGCAGGATGATTCCTTCCTTGCCCAACGGAATTGAATGAATATGGAGTTTTGCTTTTGCAAGCCCATCCTCTTCGATCCGTTCAATTCCAGCTTGGGTGAGATAGAGGAGGGCGTTACGGATTCCGCCAGCATCGTCGCGATAAACATCTCCCGTTGACCGCAATTGGCGACATGCAAGCGATGCGTGAGGCATTCGCATGTTGAATTGTTGAGCAATTTCAGAGACCGTACTTGGACCTTGACTCAGCCAGAGCATGATTCTACGATGGGCAACAGAACGTATCCTACGGATTGACAACCTTCTTCACCTCAAACAACCGTACACGTGAGGCATTCATTAACTTCACTCCTAAAAGTCAGATTTAGTTACATTTAGTTATTGATTTCCACTGGAAAGGTGTGCGATTACTTACTTAGCCGGCTCAAGATGTAAAAAAAACACCACCAATTGGTCACCAAGTGTAACATAATCGTCATTCCAGAGAGGAAGCATTATATCAGCGGCCTCGCTCCTAAAAAACAGTGGCGTTACCTAAGAAAGACCGCCCTATATTGACCAGGAGGAAATGAATATGAAAACAACCCGCATCCGTGAAAAAATCAAGAAATTCCTAGGCGACCGCCCACGAAACACCGCTGAAATTTTGGAGTACATCAACGGGTCTATGCGACATGGTACAACCAGTCAGCAACTCGGAAACGTACTTTCCAAGGACAAAGACATCGTCAAGGTCGGATACATCAAGCGATCTGGAATCCTCTCTGGCGGATATGATATTTGCGAGTGGGCCACACGCACCTGGGTCTCTGACAATTGCCCCGAATGGATTGAAGGCACACCCATCATTATCGACAGTGAAGGAAACTTCACCACAAACAGCAATCAAAAGCTGTGAGATCCCAATAGGACTTCTGCTTCAAGCGTCGAACTGCCCTCCCTCAAGTTGATTCTAACGGTCATCAAATGAGATGTATGGCGCCTCTGCAATACAGTCTACTTTCTTTTGGAACTTCAGAATCTTGAATTGGCTTCAGATTCTGCTTCTAGCCCAACCACCCTATTCGTGAACTTACGACTAGCATGTTCAAAAAACATGTCAGGTTAAACGAGAAGTGTATCAGGTTAATCCCACCAACCCATGAGTTCTGGCCCAGCCTTGGCCGAGCTTGTAAGATTGGAACCAAAGCGAGAATCGGTCCTCGAATGCAGTCAATCAAAACCTGGCATATCACCAATGCCAGAATGAGTGGTCAATGTGATTATTGCCCTTCAAAAATCTTCATAGCAGCCTCAACAGATGCCCCTTCACAGATAATTGCGTGACAAGCGGCAGTCATACGAACGGCTTCTTCGGTAGATTTTTGATGAATATTGCGGCCTGTTGCAGCTCCACGGCATCCGGAGATGTTGATTTGGTCATGAAGACGTTGCAAAAAGTCACGAGGAGGGAGTGACCCGCCTCCGGAACAGATTATGGCGGTACGGCCTGCTGCTTCAACAGCGACTTTGAACGATTCTGCTTCGGTCATTCCGTCCCAAGCCTTGGGATAGTTAACCTTGGCAAAATCTGCGCCGAGACAGCCAGCAACGCCGGCTGCTCCTGCGATAAGTTGTGGATCCTTTTCATCAGCGACCGCCTTCCCTCGAGGGTACATCCAAACAACTGAAATCATTCCTTGTTCGTGGGCTTGACGAATGAACTGTGCTGCTTCTGTAAGCATCTCGTGTTCGTATTCACTGCCGATGTAAACGGTGTAACCAATCCCAACGACGTTCACGCCATTGTGGACTAATGACATCACATCATCCATATCCCAAAGTGCTTGCGAGATCGGGTCTCGTTGAGAGGTCTTAACCATGTGCGATTTAGAATTGAGCTTAACCAAGTAAGGAAGGTCGGGGTAATCTCTTGCATATTGAGAGATAAGACCGAGTTGACCTGCAAGAACACCAAGTGTTTGTTCTGAATGTGTTCGTGCTCCAATTTCGAACAGGTGGCCTGGGTCGTTTGAACTGAGCGGGATGGTTGCACCTCCGTCATAGAAGTCATCGTTCAAGTGTTCGATTTTTTGGTCACACGCAAACAGATTCATCAAACCTGTACCGGCTGTCGCAGCCTTCATGTTATCGATGTAGGTTTCCATCAATTCGTTAGGGACATCTGCGGGGACATGAATTTCAGTCATGAAGTAACACTCCTAATGATTTGTTCACTGGCCGGTGAAGTTAGCAACACGCTTCTCAACGTAGGCCGCAATTCCTTCCTTAGCATCGGTACTGTTGAACAAGGATGCTTGGAGTTCACGCTCAAGAGCAAGGTGGTACTCAAAGGGAATTTCTGGACCGGTTTGGCAAGAACGCTTGATGTTTCCAACAGCCTTGACAGCCTTATTTGGAAGTGTAAATTGGCTGCACCAATCAAGAACATCTCGGCGGAAATCATCTGCATCTCCTTCCCAAATGTGGTTGATGAGATTGCAAGAATGTGCGTCCTCAAACGACATCAATTCGCCGGTGACCATCATTTCTAGAGCCTTTGCCTTACCGATAAGTCGGGTCAAGCGAGCGGTACCACCGGTACCTGCGAGAACACCCAAGTTGATTTCAGGAAGACCAACCTTTCCGGAGTTCTTACGTGCAATACGAATGTCTGCAGCCATAGCGATCTCGAGTCCACCGCCAACAGCGTGACCGTTGATAGCGCAAACGACAAGTTTGGAAGTTTGCTCAAAGCGAGAGAGTGTTTCGTTTGCGTGGAGGCAGAAATTGTACTTGAACCCAGGCGTGACGCTGTTCAACATCTGAATGGACGCTCCTGCTGAGAAAAAGGATGCACCGTTTCCAGTGAGGACGATGCACGTAACGTCATCATCAAATCGGGCACGGACGACTGCTTCGTCAATGTCTCGCATCATGCCGTGGGTGTAGGTGTTTGGAGAGCGATCGTTAGCCCCTTCAAGAGGNGCTCCTGCGGAGTCGGAGGTAAGTTCAATCACTGCGATTCCATTTTCGGTCACGCCGTANTTGACAAGGCGGTTAGGCATAGGCTCGAGTTTCAATCCGTAAAGGTCGCTCATGTCAAGAGCCACANGGGGGGGCATTATGAAGAAATCGCATGCAAATCTTGCGTTTAAGATTCGGAATCCTTAGATTCGGCAAAGGAAACTTGACCTCCACCACGACGGATTTCGTCCCACTGCGCCTTGATTTGGTTGGCTTGTTCAGATGGTTCCCACACATCTCGCTTCAATGCCGCTCTAAAGGGCATGCGTCTGACTCCGCGCCCCATTGCCTTAGGGTCTTTGACCAACATAAACGGACTCACGCAACGATAAAGCAAGGACTTCAAGANGCTAGGGCGGAAGAGTTTACCAATCCAAATTAGGCCGTCACCACGCTTCTTNTGNTCCTTCATCCAAGCGTTACACATTCGTTTGAAGGTGCGATCACCCACACGGTTCATCAACCACCGATTAGCAACGCTGGTTCGCACATACGGCATGAGGT
>JGI26273J51734_10001631_pt1 | contig 11805 bp, 10 predicted proteins | sample SaaInlV_125m_DNA_FD_51734 | JGI IMG/M metagenome (IMG submission 51734) | reverse complement strand
TCGAACCGATGCTGTCTCAGCACGCGTTGGCCGGTTTGGTCTGCATAGTAAAAAGGAATTTCGGTTTCGCCGCTGCCGTATAAAATGACCGCTTGATGCGCCTCAGAGAGTGCTCGAAACGGTTGCTCCAAGGAGAAATCATAATGGGCCGCGATTTGCTCTAACAATTGATAATAATAAACGTGCCTGCGGTCCCAGCCTGAAATAGCGCCCTCTGAGATGGCCAGCTCGTCATCTCGAATGATGGCGTCAGGGTCAAACACGCGCTTGGTTCCGAGGCCGTCACAAGTTTTGCAGGCGCCGTTAGGATTATTGAACGAGAAGATCCTTGGTTCCAAGGCCGGCATGGAATAACCGCAGGTGGGGCAGGCATAATTCGCTGAAAACAGCATATTCGTTTTATCGGGCTCATCAAGGTAGGCGATAATAGCGAGCCCTCCCGACGCCTGGATAGCGGTTTCAAAGGAGTCCGCTAATCGGGTCGCAAGGTCGGCTCGAACACTAAAACGGTCGACCACAACCTCGATGGAATGTCGCTTTTGTTTATCCAGCGTCGGTAAATCATCAAGGTCTGTCACGACCCCATCGATCCGCGCTCGCACAAAACCTTGGGCGGCTAACTGTTTGAAAACTTGTTGGTGCTCTCCTTTCTTTTGCTGAACAACGGGTGCGAGCAACATTAGCCGGGTTTCAAGTGGCGTTTCTAAAACCAGGTCGACCATTTGGGCTACAGTTTGTGCTTTGAGAGGCTGATGATGGTCTGGGCAATGGGGGGTGCCAACCCGTGCGAACAACAGCCGCAGATAGTCTGCGATTTCAGTAATGGTGCCGACCGTTGATCGTGGGTTATGCGACGTCGATTTTTGTTCGATAGAAATCGCAGGTGATAACCCTTCAATGTGATCGACTTCGGGTTTTTCCATGATCGCGAGAAATTGCCGAGCGTAGGTCGAAAGACTTTCAACGTATCGCCTTTGACCCTCTGCATAGAGCGTATCGAAAGCAAGAGATGATTTTCCGGAGCCAGAAAGCCCCGTAATGATGGTCAGGGAATCGCGCGGGATATCGAGATCAACATTCTTTAAATTGTGGGTGCGAGCGCCCCGGATCGAAATCGTTTTCTTAAGCATGGTCGACATCCCGAGGTAATCATTATGCTGCTTTTGGGTGCGGCGTTGTCTCACAATAAGGCAAGGCGAGGCGCTGATTCGTGCGAGTAATCGCAAACCCTGCTATCATCTTTCGCCCAGTCTATGCAGCGCAAAAACAGACGCTGCGACCGTTTTAGCGGCGATATGATGAGGGTCCTTCAGCGCTTCTTGATGGCAACTAATGAGCTGGTAGCGATACTAAGGGTTTGAACGTCATTTCGCAAAGATCAGATTGTCCTTAAGTGAGATCCATGAACACATCAGAACGAACGACGGCCGCCATTGTAAGCCTTTTGTACTTCGTTCGAATGTTGGGCTTGTTCAGCATTTTGCCTGTTTTTACCCTGGCTGCGAGCAAGCTCTATGGCAGTGGTCCTATGTTGATAGGGCTCACCCTCGGGATCTATGGCTTGTTCCAAGCTTTGCTACAAGTGCCCTACGGCTATCTCTCCGATCGATTTGGCCGCAAGCCAATGCTCGTTGCGGGTCTCAGTGTTTTTATTGTTGGAAGTTTGGTTGCAGCGCTTGCGGAACGAATTGAGTGGGTGCTGGTTGGTCGAGCGTTGCAGGGGTCGGGCGCGATTGCTGGTGTGCTTTTAGCGGTNCTCGCGGACGGCATGCGCTTTGAATATCGGGCTCGCGCGATGGCTATGGTGGGAGGCAGTATTGGCCTCGCCTTTGGTGGATCTCTCATCCTGGGGCCACTGCTTTATGCCTATGGCGGCTTGCAAGCGCTATTTTTTCTCGCCGCCTTGACGGGTGCTTTGGCGCTGCTACTGGTTTGCTTTGTGTTGCCGAGTGCGGGCAGCGCAATGGTTGATCCCGCTGAGGGCGGTGATGTCAGCGAAGCCGGGGTCGTGTCATACCGATTACAGCTTCAGATGTTAAATCTGAGTATTTTTATGAATCATTACTTGCTGATGTCGAGCTTTTTGGTGATTCCGATCATGCTCAAACAATTTGGGGTCGCCATTGAGGACCATGCTGTGTACTACTTATGCATACTGCTAGGCTCCTTTGTGCTGATGTTGCCGCTGGTCATTCGTTGGCGGGGTTCTGCTGATCTTTTGGTCAAGATACTACCGGCAATCGCTGTGATGGTAGTCGGTTTTCTTGTTTTAGCCTGGTCTCCAACGCTTATGTTGTTTGTGATGGCGTTATTGGTCTTTTTTGTTGGCTTTAACTACTTAGAAGCAACGCTGCCCGCACTCGTTTCAAAAGTTGCCCCCAGCGCCCGCCGAGGCTCGGCGATGGGGGTCTACTCTTCGAGTCAATTTTTAGGGATATTTGCCGGTGGCAGTGTCGGTGGGGTGTTGATCGGTCTGACAGACATTACCACTTTGTTGGTGGTTAATGCGGCGCTCCTCATCCTCTGGGCTGGGCTTTTAATGGCGCTGCAACGGGGATCAAACCAGCCGAAGTGATGGGCCGCGGAGAAGGCGAAGCAAAATCCGCTCTGCCCAATAGGCTATGAAGAGGTTATGATTTATGAAAGAGAGTGGAACCCCATTTAACTAAGATCGGGCACCGAGTGAGGGTGCTGAATGGCTTTGATCAAGGTTAAAATTTAAAGCGCACTGCAAAGTATTCGATAGTCTCTGCAGTTCAAAATTGTTGGTCGACGTAAGGGAGTCGTTATGGCAAGAGGCATCAATAAAGTAATCATAGTGGGTAATCTGGGTAGAGATCCTGAAACTCGATATTTACCTTCAGGTGGTGCGGTAACCAACGTATCCGTCGCTACGTCAAAAGCTTGGCGGGATCGCGATTCTGGTGAGCAGAAGGAGCGTACGGAATGGCACCGAGTGGTCTTTTTTAACCGCTTGGCCGAAATTGCCAGCGAATATCTAAAGCGCGGTTCTAAAATTTATCTGGAAGGCGAGCTCCGAACCCGCGAGTGGGAACGAGACGGACAAAAGCATTACACAACGGAAATCGTTGCGGATGAAATGCAAATGCTTGATGGTCGAGGCGGTATGGATGGCGGCAATAGCCAAGGGCCCTCTGGTCCGAGTATGAGTCAAGGCAGTGGCCAAGGCAGTGGTCAAGCAAATTCAGGTGGCAGTTCTCGAGCCGCGGATGATTTTGGCCCGCCGCCATCAGATGATTTTGATGATGATATTCCCTTCTAGCGTTTTGAGGCCGCGCGGTCCTCGCGTTGTGAGAGATCCTTCTTTAAAAGGCAACGCAAAGCGCTGAAGGCTCGTGTCTTGGGTGCAAGGTTGATGTTGATAAAGCCATGAATCGAGTGATGAAAACGCGGTCGCTGCCGCTATTTCCGATCCAAGCCGTTTTGTTCCCAGGTGGCGTGCTGTCGTTGCCGGTCATTGAGGCGCGCGATCTGGACATCGTGGCTCAGATTGCAAAAGACGACCAGGCTTTGGGGGTTGTGCTGTCTGAAGAGGCGCCTTCGGACACGGCCATCTTGGGCCGAAGCGCGCCGAATATTGCACGGGTCGGGACCCTCGTACGAATCGAAGACTTTGATCAGAATGGGCAGGGACAGTTAACCCTGATGATTCGGGCGGAAGGTAAATTTAAGATTTTGGATACCTTCGAGAACCCAAACCGAGCCTTGATCGGTGAGATAATGATGGTGCCGCCGGAGCCCGTTATTGCAACTGGCCCGGAAGATGCACCGCTAGTGGATATTCTTGAGCATTTGATGGCGCATCCCGCTGTCCAATTTAAGGCCAGTCAAGTTGATTATCAAACCTTGTCGAGTCTGGGTGGTCGTTTGGCGGAACTGCTGCCTTTGAGGAACACCGTTCGGCAGCGGATGCTTGAGATTAACGATCCCGTTACGCGGTTGAGCCATCTTGAAAAAATTTTAGATCAGATGCAGATCGAAGCGGATTCGCCTTAGCAGACCGTTGTTAATAGTGAGCAGTCAGTTGGCATCGAATCAANTGGGGTAAGNCAGTATAATTTCCAGAGTTGCGGGATAGGAATGAGATGAGTATTGAGCAGGACATCCGCCGGATTGGCGAGCGAGCAAAACGTGCGGCCTCAGTTGCGCGTAAAGCCAGTACGGCCGATAAAAACACTGCCCTTGCCCAGATTGCCGCGGCAATCAAAGCCTCGGCTGACACATTATTGCGTGCCAACGCCGAAGATCTTGATCGAGCGAAAACCGCTGGGCTGGATGCTCCGAGTCTAGAACGCCTAGCGTTAACGCGCGCTAGTATTGATTCGATTAGCGAAGGGCTGATGCAGATTCAAGCTTTGCAAGATCCAGTGGGTCAGATTAGTCAGCTCTCTGCCAGGCCGAACGGTTTGGAAATCGGCAAGATGCGCACCCCGATCGGGGTCATTGGCATTATTTATGAGTCTCGGCCCAATGTCACCATCGACGCTGCGGGCTTGTGTATCAAAAGCGGTAACGCTGCGATTTTGCGGGGTGGCTCCGAATGTATTTCGACTAACCTTGCGCTGTTTCAGTGTATTCAAAGCGGGCTCGAAGATGCGGGGATGGATTCCAGTTGGATTCAATTGGTTCAAACTACAGACCGGGAAGCCGTTGGGGCTTTACTGCGTCTCGATGACTTGGTCGACCTGATTATCCCAAGGGGCGGTAAAGGCCTTATTGAACGCGTGAGCCGTGAAACCAGAATTCCAGTACTCAAGCATTTAGATGGTAATTGTCATCTGTTTGTCCATGAGGATGCGGACCTGACCATGGCGCAATCCCTTATTTTGAATGGTAAAACCCAGCGTTATGCTGTTTGTAATGCGCTGGAAACAGTGCTGTTACATCGCGCATTACCACAGGCCTTTCTGAATGAGCTCATGTCGGCACTGCAGGCGAAAGGGGTAGAGGTTAGGGTCTGCAAAGAGACTCAAGCTCGGCTTGCTGCACCGGAGCAAGTCCGCCTTGCTGACGAGTCAGATTGGTTAACCGAGTATCTTGGGCCGATCCTTGCGGTCAAAACCTGTGATGATTTGGATGATGCGATCCGGCATATCAATCAATATGGCTCGAGCCATACAGACGTGATCGTCACCGCGGGGTTGAGTGCCGCGCAGCAGTTCTTGCGGGAGGTTGATTCGAGTTCGGTGATGGTCAATGCCTCTCCACGCTTTGCTGATGGGTTTGAATATGGTCTTGGCGCTGAAATCGGTATTTCGACGGACAAGCTGCATGCTCGGGGACCGGTTGGCCTTGAGGGCTTAACCAGCGAGAAGTTCGTCGTAATGGGCACTGGGCAAATTCGCCAATGAATGATGGCTCCTTGGATCTCGCGATTCTAGGGGGTACTTTTGATCCGGTGCATTCCGGACACCTCCAAATCGCAAGGGTTGTATCTGAGTTGTTGTCAACCCGAGTGTGTTGTGTCCCAAGTAACATTCCGCCCCATAAGTCCTCGACCATCGCAACGCCAAACCAGCGTTTATCCATGCTTCGTTTAGCCGTGTCGGAAGACCCTAAACTGGATGTCGATGATTTGGAGCTCAAGCGAGGTGATCGATCCTACACGCTTGAAACGCTAAAAGATTTTCGGCGCCGCCTAGGGCCATCACCTCGGCTCTACTTCATCTTGGGGATGGATGCCTATCTGAGCCTCCCCAGCTGGCTGGGTTGGCAGCAGTTACTGGATTATGCGCACTTAGTCGTTTGTCGTCGTGAGACGGATCAAGCGTCTGCACCGCTTCTGCTGGCATTTGAAAGATCGCATCGAGTGAAGACGACGGGTATGCTGAAGTCTTCAGCCCACGGCAGGCTCTTTTTTGTGGATAATACTGCGCTGGCGGTTTCGTCAACAGAGATTCGGCAGCGGATAAAAAACAAATGTGATCCTTCAGCGTTTTTAGACCCAGCGGTCCACGCTTATATTCTCCAAGAGCAGTTGTATGCTGCTTCTTAATCAACCCGGATACGAAAGATGAATACAGATGCATTGACGCAATTAGTAATTTCGGCGCTAGAAGATGTAAAAGGTCAGGACATCACCGTGCTCGACGTGCGGGAACAGACCGATATTACCGATACCATGGTGGTTGCGACGGGCCAGTCTGCGCGGCAAGTCAAGGCATTGGCGGCGAATGTCGTGGAAAGTGCGAAGCATGCCGGGGAGATGCCCCTGGGCGTTGAGGGAGAAGATGAAGGGGCATGGGTTTTGGTAGACCTTGCGGATGTTATTGTGCATGTGATGCTGCAGGAAGTTCGGGATCAATATGATCTTGAAAGTCTGTGGAGCATCTCCTTCAATCGTTCTGAGGATGACATCACGTTGTGAAAATGGAGCTGATCGCCTCTGGGAAGCAGCCGCCGGACTGGGTCACGGATGGATTTGATGAATACCAGAGAAGACTGCCACCGGAGTGCGCGCTGATATTGAACGAATGCAACACAGCCAAACGGATAAAAGGCGGGCGTGCGGCGGATTATCAAGCTGCCGAAGAGCAGATTTTATTGCGGCAAATCAAAGCCGGTAGTTTTGTTGTTGCGCTCGACAAGTCGGGCCGCCAGGTTTCGACAGAAGATCTTTCAAACCGGTTGTCAGACTGGATGTTAAATTATCCAAAAGTGCAATTTTTGATTGGTGGTCCGGATGGATTGTCTCAGAATTGTCTCGCTCGAGCTGATTGGGTGCTGAGCCTCTCAGCACTGACCTTTCCGCATTTTATGGTTCGGGTCCTGATGGCCGAACAGCTCTATCGGGCTTGGTCAATTTTGAAAAATCATCCCTACCATAAGTAACCATGCGCGAAGCCCTAGCCCTAAAAGATCATCGTAGCGAAAGCCAGATCTATGTTGAGCGAGCGGCAACGGGCGCTGTTGTGGTGCTTGTCCTTTTCAGCTTGCTCATTCTTCGAGTGGGGTATCTTCAAACCGTTCAATATTCAGATTCGGTGGCGCGTTCGGAAAAAAACAGGGTGCAAGTTGTCGCCCGCCCGCCTGTTCGCGGTTTGATTCTCGATCGCCAGGGCGTCTTGCTTGCGGATAATCGACCCTCGAGAAATCTTGAGGTGATCCCTGAGCAAATCGTGAATATGGAGGACACACTCTTTCACTTGGCCACTGTGCTTGAGATGAGTGAGGAGGAAACCGCTCGATTCCGGCGGCTCAGTGGTCGCACAACGAGACGATTTGAATCTGCTCCCGTGTTGTTTGATCTGTCTGATGAACAGGTGGCCCGGTTCGAGGCGAATCGATTTCGATTTCCAGGCTTGTCGGTGCAAGCCAAACTGGTTCGAAATTACCCACAGGGCGCTCTTATGGCCCATGCAGTGGGCTCTGTTCGCCGCATCAATGATCGGGATGCCGCATCGCTGAACGCAACCGCTTACGCCTCAACAGATCATATTGGGAAGCTGGGGGTTGAGCGGTTTTATGAAACCGAATTGCTCGGTCAGGTTGGCTATGATCGGGTAGAGGCGAACGCACGAGGCCGTATGATGCGCGTCTTGGATGGCGTGAAACCGATCAATGGTCAGAATCTGACGCTGTATTTGGATGCTGGCCTGCAAGCCGCTGCAGATCGCGCGCTTGACGGTCGGCGGGGCGCCGTTGTTGCGATTGACCCGAAAACNGGCGGAATTTTAGCGCTGCTCAGCCGGCCCGCCTATGATCCAAACTTGTTTGTTCAGGGCATATCTCATCAAAACTACAATGCTTTACGAACCTCCATGGATGCCCCGTTGTTCAATCGGGCGATTCAAGGCCAATATCAACCCGGTTCAACCCTCAAGCCCTTTATCGGTTTGATTGCGTTAGGGGGTTCAACCGTTACAGTTTCTGACAGCATCGAGGATCCGGGGTGGTATCAGTTGCCGGGTAATGAGCGGCTTTATCGTGATTGGAACTGGACCAAAACCAATGATGGCGGTCATGGTCGCGTTAATATCGAAAAAGCCCTTTATCGGTCGTGCAATGTTTATTTCTATGATCTGGCGGTTCGGCTCGGTATCGATCGACTCTCGCAAGATCTAAAACAATTTGGCTTCGGACAAGCGTCTGTCTTGGATTTACCCGATGCCAATGCCGGCTTGCTGCCGAGTCGCGCATGGAAGCGCGCGACTCGCAAATTGCCCTGGTATCCGGGCGATACCGTCAATCTTGGGATTGGGCATGGCGATATTTTGGTCACACCGCTTCAGATGGCCGCAGCCGTTGCGGCTTTGGCGAACCGGGGTCGTTGGGTTGCGCCACGTATGGCGCAAAATCAATCCTTTGAAGACGCCGCCCGGTCGAGTCCCTCGGGTGCAGGTCAGTTACCCGAACATGTTTGGGAGCCGATTATCGGTGGAATGGAAAAAGTGGTCCATCGAGGCAATCAAATTTATGGGGAAAACGGCACTGCCTGGTCCTATATTGGTCGGGATATCGAATACCGAATGGCGGGTAAATCAGGGACGGCGCAGGTNGTCGCGATTGAGCAAGGTGAGGTCTACGAGGCNTCAATCATTGAAGAACGAAAGCGTAAGCATGCTTGGTTTATAGCGTTTGCTCCAATCGAGGATCCAAAGATCGCCCTCGCTGTTTTGCTTGAAAATGGGGGCGGCGGCAGTGAATACGCGGCGCCAGTGGCTCGTGAAATTATTGATTATTATCTTTTGGAAGGGGCCGGTGGTCGAGTGCCGGACGTCGCGATGGCGAGGCGCCAATGAGCGGAGATTTTGTTCGAAGGCTACCCGGCGGAGCAACAAGTTTTCGAAACCATCGTGGGGAGTTTACCTGGTTCAACCTTGATCCTTGGCTCATGTTGATCCTGTTGTCGATTGTGAGTTTTGGTCTGGTTGTGCTTCATAGTGCATCGGATGGCAACTGGGTGGTCGTTGAGGCGCAGTTGGTTCGACTGGGCTTGGGGTTTGGCTTGATGATTTTGATTGCTCAGATCCCGCCTTATTTTTTGCTGAGAACAGCGCCCTTGCTGTATGGGTTGGGTCTCATTTTATTGTTGCTTATCTATCCCTTTGGAACCGAGGTGAATGGCTCTCGGCGATGGCTTAGGGTGCCCGGGGTTTTAAACTTCCAGCCGTCTGAGTTGATGAAGCTGTTCCTGCCGATGGTTTTGGCCTGGTATTTTCATGAACGTCACTTGCCGCCAGGGCTCAAACCGGTGTTGGTGAGCTGTTTATTGCTGTTGGTGCCAGCTGGGCTCATTATCGTTCAGCCGGATTTGGGTACAGGTTTGATGATCGCAACTTCGGGCTTTCTCGTTTTAATCTTAGCGGGGCTCCCCTGGCGCTATATGCTGCGCGTCGGCGCCTTGGTGCTGATCTCAGCGCCGGCCCTTTGGTTTGTTATTAAAGATTACCAGCGGGGCAGAATCTTGACGATGTTTGATCCCGAGCGAGATCCATTGGGGGCAGGCTGGAACATCATTCAGTCGAAAATTGCGATCGGGTCAGGGGGCTTTAGTGGTAAAGGGTTGTTGAATGGGACCCAATCGCACTTGGATTTTCTGCCAGAAAGCAGCACGGATTTTATTATCGCAGTACTCGCGGAGGAGCTGGGGTTTTTGGGTGTGGTGTCTTTACTTGCCCTGTACGGTCTTTTTATTTTAAGAGGGCTCATGATGTCGCTCAACGCACAAGATACGTTCGGTCGGCTCCTGTGCGGCAGCATAACCTTTACCTTTTCGGTTTATGTCTTCGTGAATATTGGCATGGTCTCGGGTATCCTTCCCGTAGTAGGCGTGCCGCTGCCACTGGTCAGCTATGGTGGAACCGCTTTGCTGACACTCTTTGCAGGGTTTGGTTTGATGATGTCGATTCATAGCCATCGCCGCATTACGTTACTTTGAATTAGGATTTCACGGCTATGAGCGCTCGTATGACACAACAGATTGGACTTTTGGCGTTCCTCGCCGCGCTGTATATAGCANTGCCTGCGCCGCTGAAGGCTGACTACACTGACCGCCCAGAAGTGCTAGCGTTTATTTCAGAACTCACTGACGCCGATGGGTTTGATCGAGCCGAGCTTCTTGAGGCGTTCGAGGAGGCGAGCTACAAGCAGTCAATCATTGATGCCATTTCACGGCCTGCTGAACGCGTGATGACCTGGGCCACGTACCAGGATATTTTTCTTACCAAGGCTCGGGTTGAGCAGGGTAAGGCCTTTGAGGAACAGTACCGAGACAGCTTTGATCGGGCAGAGGCGAAGTGGGGTGTTGATCGTTGGGTCATTCTAGCGATTTTAGGCGTTGAGACGTCTTACGGTCGAAACAAGGGGCGTTATCGTGTAATCGATGCGCTCACAACGCTTGCATTTGATTATCCTCCGCGATCCGGATTCTTTCGGAAAGAATTACGGGAACTGTTTTTGTTGGCGCGTGAGCAACAAAAGCCCGTTACAGGCCTACTAGGATCCTATGCGGGCGCGATGGGGTATGGTCAATTTATTCCCAGTAGTTATCGGGCGTATGCGGTTGACTTCACTGATGATGCTTTTATCGATATCTGGGATGAGCCAGTGGATGCGATCGCGAGCATTGCAAACTATTTAGCCGTACACGGTTGGCAAAAAAACGGACCCATCCTGGTGCCAATGACCTCAAAAGCGGCTTTGCCGATTGATTTTTTTAATCAGCAGTTGAAGCCTTCTCTGTCGGCACAGAAGCTTACCGATGCGGGCATTGCGCTCGATGAATCAATGCGTGACTTCCCGGCGCTCAAGGCCGCGCCTTTACATTATGAGGGTAAGGCTGGGGCAGAAACCTGGCTTGGTTTTCAGAATTTTTATGCGATCACGCGCTACAACCGAAGTCGGCTTTACGCCATGGCCGTGTTTCAGTTGAGCGAGCGCCTGAAGGCCGCGGCATCATGAATCCGATTAATGGGGCGCGTTGTAGTGGGTGGGGCTCGCGTTGTCTGCTGCTGATTACGCTTGGTGCTCTGGCGAGTTGCCAATCGGATGGTCGTAAAATGGCGCCGGGCATGTTTGAAAATGTCCTGACCGCAATGGATTCCGTGCTAACGGGCACGCCCCGTGCTGAGGACGCGCCGCCTGAGTCGCAAACAGCGATCGCCGAAACGATAACGCCAAAAGCGTCAACAGCCGAGGATCAACCACCGATTCCGCCATTAAGTGATGCTGAGCTGGAGGCGGAGAGCAAGCACTTGGGTGATGAGGCCTTGAGCTTTGAATCAAGCGATGACGGCGTTAGACCGCCTTGGAACAGTCCCTACGAAGTCTTTGGTGACCGTTATGAGGTTAAAAAGTCTAGCTTAGGTTATGTCGAGGTTGGCATTGCCTCCTGGTATGGCCAGAAATTCCAGGGTCGAAAAACGTCTAATGGCGAAATTTTTGATATGTACCTTCCTTCAGCTGCACATAAGTCGCTACCGATCCCAACCATGGTCCGGGTGACGAACCTGGATAATGGTCGCAAGATTGAGGTTCGGGTGAATGACCGGGGCCCTTTTCATGATGACCGAATGATCGATTTGTCCTTCGCGGCAGCGAAAGCCTTGGGTTTCTCNACGCAGGGTACTGCGCCTGTCGTGGTTGAGGCGATTGACGCGATCAACTATCCCGAAAAGGCTCAGAAGCAAAAGCAAGCGTCACCGAAGATTTATCTGCAGGCGGGGGCCTTCCAATCAATTGCGAGTGCCCAAAACCTTAAAAGAGACATTGAGGCGAACTTGATGCTTCAGCGCTTGAACGCAGTGGTCCGCGTGCTTGAGAGTGAGTTTGAAAAAGATAGCA
>JGI26273J51734_10001628_pt1 | contig 11808 bp, 8 predicted proteins | sample SaaInlV_125m_DNA_FD_51734 | JGI IMG/M metagenome (IMG submission 51734) | reverse complement strand
AGAAAAGCGAGCGCTCGTGCTTCAACTGCACGTCGTGTCACACAGGCTTCAACTCGTTACATACCGGCGTCCTGACTCTCTTCTCGGCGCCTCCAGTTTTTTCTTCTTCGATGCCATCTGCGAACTTGGAAAACTGACGAAGCGAAATCAAAAAGTGCATCCTGTTTTCCGAGAAAAACTGGGAAAAATCAATCAAGCGCAGTTGTCTCACCGTATGAAATCGCAGTCAGTGTACCGGTACTCGGTTTTTCAAACACTCTGCGACACAGAGACCATCGTTCCTGGAGTGAGGCTTCAAACATCGTTCAGGTGGACGGGGACGGAGTCTTCATAATCCGTTGCGGAGGGACCGAACGGAGGGGCGAGGCGCGGGAGGCTTCGAGAAAAGCTTGGGCCTCGGGTTGAGAAGTGCAGGACGAGTTCAGACCACGCCATGCTCGACCGCGTGCGTTGGCTCGACCCGTGAAAACGAAAGTGACGACGTTTTCACCTCACGGTGACGATGGGCGGCCGAGGCCTTGGTGGCAGACGAGCGCTAGGCTTGTGCCTGTGGATGCTATTGACGAGCATCCCTGCGGTGCTTCCGAGGTCGTTCTCGTTCTGTAAGAATGAATGCAACGCGCGCGGGACGTGCCAGGTACGTGCGCAGTCGGCACGGCATTTTCTTTGGATTCCTCAACCTCGTCCCGAGCTGTTGCTCGTTTCCTTCTCCCTTGCTGACCGCTCACCTTCTCACTACAACCCAAAACGACAGGACGATGGTACGTGCGCGTGCGAAAGTGGCTGGGCGGGTGAGGGTTGTGCTCTTGAAGCTCCTGGAATATCCCTTGAAAGGCGACGAGACGGCACACACGGCTACCGGTTCGAGACTACCGATGAAATGCAAGTTGGAGGCGCGGTGTTCGACCCACACGGGGAGGTGGTATACGTATATGCACGCGACGCAAGTGGGCGAGACGTCATCGTAGAACTCGATCCTATGTCGGTCGCTGTAGCAGGTACGCGCGGCTGGGATGCGGCTTCTGGTCCAGACCGAACGACCACCACCTTGGTTCCTGAGACCGGTTACTCGGGCACGGGAAACCATAAAAGAAACGACGGGTACTCCGACTCGAGCACTTCTGGAGGTTGGTATTCTGTGTTTCGTGGTCTATCGCTGGACCTGTTCGATACCTCGGCGGTGGGAGTTTTCGCGGCGCAGAACATGCAGGAAGATGCCACTGGTACGACCAAATTTCGCATCTTGAGGTACATCAGCGGGCCGACTGAGAGTCATAGGTCCACTTTGACGTCCGGTGTCGTCGACGCGCTGGCGGCAAATCAGGAAACTGGACACGTAGTTTATGCGTATAGCCCTGACGATGGCGGAACCCGCTCGAAAGTCGTGATGTTGGATCGCACGCTATCGACTCAGGTGGGAGAATATGTGGTTGATGCCGATATGCTCAGCGCTTCGTGTTCGACGTGTGCGACGAGACATGATGCGTTCAAGTTCGAGACAGCGACGCCGGCGACTATAAGCGACGGAACTCACCACGTCGTCTTCGCCGGTGCTGCACTCGTAGATGACACCGTCAGTGACATCTGGTATCCTACTCTCTTTAGAAGCACGATGGAAAGCGAAGCACATTTCGTCAGTGATGCTGGATCTGGATCTGAGATGTACTTGGACGGTTCGGCCGAAGCTTTGAAGATACCGTCCGCGTGTGAAGGCGTTGTCGACGACAACCAGGGGCGATTCACCTCTTTCACGGCACTCGCCACGCGAGGCGCCTTCGGGTACGTGGGCACGTCGGGGCGCGACGAGAATTGCGACGGCTGCGAGCATCGCTCAGCATGCATATTTATGTTTAGTCTTGATTTTGTCGATGGCGACAGTCCAACGGCGGTGATTGTTTTAAATGGTGGTGATGGAGGTCTTGGCGAAAAAGATGTTTGGTCGGCTGCAGTGCAGCCAGACGCCACTGACTCAAACTCAGGCTTTGTGTATTTTGCCGTCGGGTCGCGTTCTGATGCGACTTCGGGCAGAATTGTCAAGATTGAGGTTGGAGGGAGCGACACCGCGACGACATGCGTGACAGGATGTTTCAAACGAGTCGGCACGTACTTAGAATCCATGCCACTCGGAGGGCTGGTGCATGTTCCTGACTTGAACGGCATTCTCGCCGCAAGTCACGCATCTGCCTCGACAACGTACTCCAAGTATTCAACAGCTTCTGTGACTGGGATTTCCCCTCCATTCGTTTACGCGGAGACGACAGGGACGATGGTCACTATCTCTGGAACCGGATTTTATTTGCCAAGCGATGGTTCCGTAGATAAAGCTACGAATATTGGCTGTAGATTTGGCCATACCTTTGCAGGCGACGATGATTTTTTGGCGACGGCGTGGAAACCGGCTGAATACGTTTCCTCCACAGAAATTCTCTGCGAGGTGCCTTCTGCGGTGGACTCGCAATCGGTCAACCTGACGTTCGCTGAAGTTGAGATTTCTTTCGACGGCTATCCAACTGCTGATGCGAGCTCGTCGCCCTATTTCGCGAGTAACCTTTGGAGTGGTCACAACGTCGTCGTGCATTATTACGACGCACCGTTCATCTCCGCTTTTGACCTGGGCTCCAGCGGCGCCTTCAAGTCGACACTAATTTACACAGGAGAGGACCCTGATAACATCCCTTTGACTCTACGAATATATGGAAGCACATTCATTGACAGTGATGGTAGTAGTGGTGGCGTATCGCGGCTGGCCTGTCGGTTCAACGGGGACAGCTCAAGCGATATCGCAGCCACTTTTGTGAGCCCCACCGAGATTCACTGCCCGATGTGTGAAGTGTCAAACGCCTCAGGGACAATACGGTGCGGCGCCCACGGAACAGCCGGCCAGGCGCAGTACATTCCATTCACGTGGCTAACCGGCGGTACTCCGAAAACGGATGTCGATGTGTCGATAACCATGAACGGTGTTGACTATCATTCATCCGCCGCTCAGACGTTTACCCGTGTGCTACACGTTTACGGCGAGCCTTATGGCTTGAGCGCGTCGCATGCGAGAGACGTGGCTTACGCGTACCCGGCGAATGCGAACGCTGACGGGGAAGTGGACCTCAACACGGTGACTGTCAACTTAATCGATGTGCAAGGAACGTTCGTGGAGAATGACATGGGAGTAGGAAACACCCGTGGATTCACGATTGTTGCGGCGATCAACGAAGCTGGCTCAACTGGTGGCAGTGCGGCAACACTGTCGGTGACGGCCGCTTCGGCCACGCAACTGACATCGGGAGGAACTGCGACTTTTGACTTAGCTCTAAGTTTCGTCCCCAAAGTTGGCGTGTATGAGGTGTTATTCACAGGTTCGGACTGTACTGCTGGCCCATGCACGGCTCTAAGCGCTACGACCGCGTTTACTTTCTCGGTATCCCCGGGAACTGCGGTAGGATTGTTGGTGCGACCTGGAGGTTCCTCAGGCCAGTATGTGACAGGGCCAGACTTTCCAGAAGACACGATTGACGTGAGCGCAGCAGAGTCGGTTGATCTGGGCTACATGCTGATACATACGATTGATGCGGGAGGAAATCCAGTGACAACTCGGGATCTGATCAATCACACGATAACCTCGACGCTGGTGACGACTGAGCGGGATGGCACAGGTGTCCATCTCAACCGTTCAACCGGGGCGATCCTCGGAGGAACAACAACCCGGGAAACATACGAAGGCGAAGTGGGCTATCTGTTGACCTTGGAGTCGACCGCCCCTTCGGGCACTCGAACACCGGGTGCATCGACAGACATATCTTACAGCGCTCCCTCCAGAGGGTTGCATGGCAGTGAATCCAAGTACTTGATTCAGTTTAGCAGCCCAACCTTGTCAGCAGTGACGCACGCTGTCGTGAGGGTGAACATCGGAAAGGCAGTGTATCTTCGTCTAAATTCGACACTGTACTCTGTAATTTCGATGGACGCGACAGAGAGCACCATGCCATTTCCAACAATGGAAATCGGTGCCTATGACGGAGGAAACAACTGGTACGCACGTATAACTTTGAATTTTTGCGCCTTGTGTATCTCTCACTAAATTCCAACAGGAACGCTACTAACCGCCTATAACTTGAATCCTCAATCGCAGGCTCGCCGCGAGTGACACAGATCTTGGAAATGTCACTGCATCGAGCACTTCTGATCCCGCGTTGAGTTTGTCCGGGACGCTCTCTGTTCAGTTGGACGAAACCACTGGGACATGGACGTTCGACAGCTTATACGCGGCAGCCACCACCGCAACCGAGTACACGCTCCGGTTCTCGAATCACTGGATCGCTTCGGTCGACCAAATCATCGAGGTGACGCTTGGCGTAAAAGGACACGCGCTTGTCATAGTGCTCCCGGACGACTTCGCCGGAACATACACATCAGCGCAGACGGTCGCGTTGGAGTCTATGACCGTCAAGGTCGTTGATGCGGGTGGAAATGACATGGGGAGTGCTGATCGTTTCAGCAGCTCTCATGCGAGTTCAACTGTCGCACGTATGTTGACATTCACATCGGACACGCTTGAGTTGACTGGCGCTACCGCAACGACGACAAACGGCGTGGTACAGGTTGGCGCGCTATCTTTGGTCGAGCCGAAGGTACGTACAGCGCGAACGCATCCGGTTTCGCTATAAAACTTTGAATTCAGGCGAAGTATTCAACTGACTTATTTTTTCCGGTTTCCCACAGGTTGGCACACATACCATCACTGTCAATGAGACTAAAGCTGTCGTCAACGGTGCTAACGTCGGCACCTCGTTACTCGGCGATTCTTTCGACATCAACATCACCATCGGCGCATACGAAAGACTTTGCGTCGCTGGTTCGCCGCAAACGAAATATTCTCCCTCGTTTGGAGCGAATGTTCTTGCTTCAGAGGTACGTCGTTGCGCGCTGAATTATTCGCCTTTCGTGCAGCTCTTCTTCGAGGCGTTTGAATTTATTGTTCTGACTCGTATCCTGCCCCCTTGACTCTCTTTCTTGCGCGCAGGTCCTACTGTACTCATCGGATCGCCTCACACCGTTGGATGTGCTCACCGTTAACGTCGCCGATGGTGGCTGCAATCCAATCATGGACTCGGGTGTGTTCGGTACAATCGCAGCGACCTTGAACGATACGAGCCGTGAGCTGTATCCGTACGTCGTCGGCGACAACAGCGATACATATCGCTCCGCTGTTCTTGTCGCGGGCGAAACTTCCGAATTTCCTCGCTCTGGCAGTCTGACCGCTGCGTTTACATCCGGAGTCGCGGAGTTTTCTGGTGCGTACCCAATTTCGTCATTTTCCATTTATTTTTGACTGTATTCACATACGAGTTTTGCTGACTTTCCTTTGATTTTTTCTTTTTTTTGGAAACAGGACTTCACTTGCTGCGACCTTCCGTTGGATTTTATGAGTTGACGCTGACGCCGACGCTGTCTGACCCGTCGGTAGACTCTACGACGCTGATCATCGAAGTCATCCTCGGCCGATCGCAGATGCTCGCACTACAATCTGTGTGCTCTACGTACATCGACTCTGAAACGAACTACTCCCTCTGCACGGTCTCGAGCGATTGCACGTGTAACCGGTATCAGGCTGCGGCACAAACTGCACTTGACACGTTTCAGGTGTTTGTACTCGACGCCGGCCTGAATCCTGTGCTGGAGCAAGACACCTTTCCAGACGAGAACATCACGCAAAGGGAAGTCACAGTTGCGTCTGCGGACAATCACGTGGATTACTGTCGCGAGGATGTCGCGTCAGGGACGTGCGAGTGCATGGGACCCGCCGTCTCAGATTACTCGATGTCTGACGTGCTGTGTTCGCAAGTCGACAGTTTTTCCGTGATCGCTGTTGACGGCGTCGCGGAGTTCTCCGGCGTGTATGCTATGGCACCAACAATTAGCTCCGCCTTCGACGTAGATGGGTATCGACTGGTGTTCAGCTCGTCGGGTCTATTAGATTTGACCTTCGGAATCATCGTCACCGAGGGTGCGGGCTACGCCTTCGAGCTCACTCCGCCCGAGGCTTTCCCGTTACCCGCGGTCACAAAGGACGATCTCCGATCTGACTTCCAGACAAAGATAACCGCGCCCGTCACTGCCATGACTTTGGTATTGCGCATTGTCGATGGCGGAGGTAACTTCGTTAGTGATACCGAGCCGCGTGGACATATTATTGATGTGAGCTGCGAGACAGCGACGATCGGTGACTATCCCCAGGGCGATGGTCAAGGCGGAACTTCCTACGCCATCACCTGCATGCGAGGATTTTGTGAAGATGGCGAGGAGCCGGGTGTGGCGAAGTTCACGAACCTTAACTTCATGAGCCCCCCTGTTGGAGAGCACGTCATCGTCTTTTCGGGACTGGAGGTTTCTTCGTCGTTCACGGTCACCGTTCTCGTCGGACTGGAGGCTGTGGGCCTGAAAGTTGTGGACTACACCGAATACATGGTGGAGGCGTACACGGAGACGCCCATACCGTCTGTGGAAGTGGGCGTCGTTGACGCAGGAAACAATCTCCTCGGCACGACCAACCCTCAGACTCGCGTGATTTCGTGTGAGATCGAAGGACCGAGGCATGAGTTTGACATCAGGCGGGGCGAGAATGTCGCAGTTCTTCCTGCTGCGACTGGCACTGTTCAATTCAGTCGCATGGTTCTCGGGGTTCCACAGGCTGGGGTTTACAACTTGACCTTCACCACCGACGGCCTGAACTCGGCGGTACTCAACATCACAGTCGTGCAAGGCCCTGCCTCGCGCCTATACATTCCCGTTCAGTTTAACACTTCGTCGGGCGTCAGCGTGGTCCCTAAGTCGAATTATGCCGCGCAGGTTAGCACGGCAATCAATCCTCTGGTGGTCCTAGTGTTAGATGGCGGCTTGAACTACGTGACTGACGAGTTGGTGTATGTGACCGTGTCGGCAGATTCTGGAAACATCACGTACACAGCGCAGAACTCGAGTTTAGGATACATGCTGTTCGACGACATCGTGTTCCATCAACCAGCAGAGGGCGTTTATAGGTTGACATTTTCTACGGAGTTGTTGGAATCCATCGATTTTGATGTCTCGATTGGACAGGGGTATCCAGCGTATGTGGATGTGTGCGACGGGAACGATTTCCTCGTGCGGGACAATTTGACTGGCGTCTGTGAAGAGCCGGAGACGTACGTCGCGACGACTGAGTTCAAGCTGAAATCTTTCCAGGTGAGAACACTTGATGGAGGCAGAGTTTTCGTTGGTGACACTTATAACTCGGAGGAGCGCAACGTGACTGTTGAGTTGTTTTCCTTCACAGATGCTGACGGCGAAGTACACTACGAGTATCCAGGCGGGGTCTCGCCGCTGGTTGCAGACTCTGGAGGCACGCAGCGGCTCATAGATGGAACGACTGGCTGGTGCACGGACGGAATGGACATCAATCCGTCTGTCGTTGAAACCCTCAACCCGTATACGGGCGCGATGGAATATTCGTTGAGCTATGAGAATTCCTCTCCGGACTTTTGCCGCGAAATGAGCTACAGTGGTGAAGCGCCAGACGTGCATTACAACGCGGCTCTCAAGTTTGTCTTACCGCGAGCCGGTACGTACCGTCTTCAATTCACCTCGGTCTGCGAATTTGCGTACTGCGGTAATGTGAAGTATCCAACCTTGGAGCCGGACATACTGATCATAAGGATAATCCCGGGGACGCCGACTGTCATGCGTTTCGTGACAGAGCCACCTGCATCGAACGAGAACGACATTCATCTTGAGCCAGCGCCTGCTATCGAAGTATTTGATGTCGCGGATAACCTCTGCGCGTTGATGAATACGTTCTTGTCTGCGACTCTGTCGCCGCGCGTCCCGCGAGTGCACGGGAATGTTGCGCCTATTACTGGCGGTCGAGCCAACTTCACGTCGCTTCGATTTAGTGGGGAGCGTGGTGTGCCGTACACCATGACCTTTTCGATGCACACACACAATGTGTCTCTCGATTATGCCCCATTCACCTTGCGACCCTGCGAGGACGTGAAACCAAACAGTTTTTCAGACGAGAGGGGGATCTGTCACTGTTTGCCAGGATACACGGAAGATACTGTTAACGGGACAGGCTACGTCGACGATCTGGATAATTACAACGTCGCTCCCTTAGACTTGTACAAGCCGATGGTGTTTGACTCTGGAGACTGGCTCGGTGCACTGCACCCGTACGGCATTTGCGTTCCGTGTGCAAACGGATATTACAAGCCCGATGCTGGCGCACAGGCGTGCACAAAATGCGCGGACCGCTTCGATACGGCGAGGATAAACGGAGAACCCAGCCCACCTCACTTGTCATTTTCTGGGGAGATGCTCGCAGGACCCCTGGGAAGGACTGCGATAACAGACTGTCACTGCATGGTTCGGCTCGAGGCACCACCGTTTCAAAGCTATTACCAGAACGTCTCCACGGACCTTGACCCTTCGTGCGAGTCTATCTGTCCAAACTGCACCGTGCCCGCGCATTGCGTGCCGGTGGAACCCATGTGTGAGGTTTGCCCTATTGGTGGAAACTGCACTGGTCTCGGGGTTGAGACTATTGGGGCGTTGCCTGGGTTTTACAGAACCAGGCGAGACACGACATCGTTCACAGAGTGTCTGAATCCTGAGGCTTGCCTCGGCGGCGTAGACAGCACCTGTCTCGTCGCCAATAACAGTGGTTTTACTGGCACGCTCTGCGCAAACTGTCTTCCTGGATACGCACATCCCTCAATTAATGGGGAGTTCCCACCGAGGTGCGTCGATTGTGGTAATGACGGCGTTAACGCAGGAATATTCCTATTGCAGTGGTTCGCTATCATCGTGGTCATCGCGTTTATCACGAAGATGAACTCTCGGCCGGGTTCAGACGCCGTCTGTCTCGTGAAAACTTTCGTCACGTATCTCCAGACGGTATCCATCGCGAAGGAACTGAACATGAGCTGGCCAACGCCCTCGTTCGGGTTGCTGTTGTCTCTTGAGAAGGTCAGCTCGTTCAATTTAAGCTCAGCAGCGACGCAGTGCCTGCTCGCGTGGGACTACTTCTCCGCGACGGGATTTTACATCTCTCTGCCTCTGATTGTCGGCACCGGGGGCTTCGTTTACTTCTCGGTGTTCAAGCTTTTTGAGGACCAGCGTGCCGCGGTGACCATCACCCGTAAGCGACGAACCAAGGAGGATGAGGAATCAAGTGAAAGCGAAGATGATAGTCGCGTGATCAAGAAATCCAACGCGCTCAAGAGTAAGGCTCGAGTCCAGGCGATGGACGAAGCCAACTTTGGTGAATCTTGGGAGAGTGGAGCGTTTGACGAGGCGGTCTTGGTCGTCGTGATTGCGCTTTGGCTAATGTATCCCACGCTGGTCCAGTATCTTACGGGTTTAATGCGTTGCAGACGACTTGACACTGGCGATGATGTGTTCCTGATCGCGGACATGGACCTCAGATGTTACGACTTGACACATGGAAGCTGGCTCTTCTTCCTTTGCATCCTGCTCGTGCTTTATATCATTGGTATTCCCCTCGGAATGAACGTCTTGCTCCAGTACGAAGGTCAGGATTTCGGGTCCCTCGGGATGCGTTACCGCCTCGGCGTGCTCTACAAGGGACACGATCTGGGCAGCACGTGGTGGTGGGAATCGGTAATCTTCGCCCGCAAGTACGTGATGGTGACGCTTGTGGTGCTCTTCACAGACCAAGCGCGGTTAGGAAGCTATCTGATCGTTTGGCTTCTCGAAGCGTGTTTCGTCCTGCACCTCTTCGTCCATCCTTACNCCAACGAGCGACAGCATCGCCTCGAGACGCTCGGGCTTCTCGCGTCCATATTCACGTACAACTTGGGTATCCTTTACATGGAAGATTACCCCGCGATAGGAGACGTACTCATCACGTCTTTGTTGTACAGCATTCACATAGGTATGTGGATCTTGTTCGTCAAGAGCATGTTAGCCGAGTTCAAGACAGAGAGAAAAAGCGGGCTGCTCGCTCGCGCGAAGCGCGACGTAAAACTCGAGGATGACATCGCGGATGAGTTTGAAGCGCTGCGCGCGAAACGCGAGGCTCAGAAGAAGAGGACCATGAGACAGAAAGAGGTCAAGAAAATCGCGGGCACGCGCGTCCCGTTCGCCGATGACGATTTGCTCGAGAAGATCGAGAACGCGAGCGTGCCTGAAATGCGGGCGGACCACGCGAAGCTCTCGGCCAGTTTGGCGGCGATGCGCGAGACGTGGGAGCAGAGGCGCCAAGGGAAAAAAGCCAGAAAATACACCGTGGACGACGTGAGACGAACCAGCGATCTGACTCCCGCGGACAGATGGCGCCAGCGCCGGGAGGAAGAAGGGCGCTCGGCGAGCACGTCGACGGCCGGCGGCTCGCGCGAGACTTGGCGAGAGAGAATGGCCAAACGAGACAAAGAGAGAGCGCAAAAAGATCGGGCTTGAGAGGTGCCGCGCTGCGCAGTTAGCGGGCCTTGAGATACCCGAAGTTAGACTTCTAGTCTTAGAAAACGTGGGGAGCCACACGAGTTGCTTGTGGGTCTCTTGTAAGCACTCAGGCAGCTAAAGCCTGAACCATCTCGGTATTAAAATCCTGTCGTCTCCCCCAAACGCTATTATCACCTTCAAGTGATGCTTACGCGAGAGACTTGATGAGGGAGTCACCCTGGGCCTGCACGACGGCAAGCGCGGCGGTGGCCGCCGCCTTGTCCTTCTGGCGGATGGCGAAGTCGAGCTTCTCGACGTTCTTGTAGAACGCCTTGGCGTCCTCCTTGCCGGAGCCCTTGTTCTCGACGAGGTTGTTGATGTCGAAGCGCATGGTGCCCACCTGGCGGCGGAGCTCGTTGCGCGCCTGGGTCCAGTACGCCTTGTTGACGTAGGTGGCCATGTCCTGGTCAAGGCGGGAGATGGACTCCTTAGCGCGCGCCGCGGTCTGGGCGGTGGTCAGCTTCTGGAAGGCGAAGCGGGAAGCACCATCCTGGCGGGTGGTCTCGGCGATGTTGAGATCGCGGGCCTAGTGAGGGAAACGAAGGAAAGGGGACGATGAGGTCAGTNGCTGTCCGGGGGAGGGTCCGATCACCTAATTAGAGGAGACGATCGTCGAAGATCGAAACCACGCCGTTTCGAAGGGGGGAAACGGGGTGTGGGGCGGCACGTACCTCGTAGATGAGCTGGAGACCTTCCTTGTTGGTCACGCGCTGGTCGGTGAGCTCAATCATGTTGAGCGCGAGGGCGGGGGACGCGTTGAGGGCGACCATGCCGGCCACGAGGAGGGACGCAGCCTGAGAGAGCGGGACAGATCGGAAGGAGAGAAGAGTCAGCGTTGGTGTCTCGAAGGGTTTGTTTCACCGACGGGTGCGTCGCGGATCGCCGGCGCGCGACGCCACCGCGCGCGCGCCGCTCGCCAATTCGGGTGGTTTCCAGTGGACACGCTTGCTTAGCTTCGATTGCGACCCAAGCATCGCGTTTTCGACACTCGGGAACGGGCAATCGCCGGCGTAACCGGGACACGCGCCACTTGTTAATATCCACTCCCGCGAATGATGTTAATCGCGGAAACTCACCTTGGACTTGTTGTCGGACGCGGACGCCTTGACGACGACGGAGGCCTTGGACGCCTTGGCGCGGATCTGCGCCTTGGCGACGAGGGCCTTGCCGGTGAAAGCGGAGGTGGAGAGGGCAGCCATCTTGTCGGAAAGAAGGGTGAAGGTGTGCTGTAGGGTGCAGGAATGGTCTCGGAGCGGAAATGGTTCGGGCTTAGAACCTTACAACTACGCCTGTTGCGCATCAGCAGATGTGATTCTC
>JGI26273J51734_10001620_pt1 | contig 11853 bp, 10 predicted proteins | sample SaaInlV_125m_DNA_FD_51734 | JGI IMG/M metagenome (IMG submission 51734) | reverse complement strand
TCCGATAAAACGCAGAAATATGAAACGCTGCCGTAGCTCAGGGGTAGAGCACTCCCTTGGTAAGGGAGAGGTCGGAAGTTCAAATCTTCTCGGCAGCACCACTTCAAATTTAATGAGATTAAATTTTATTTATTATGGTTGGTCAATAATAGCTGATTTTAATCGTTTTTTAAATACAGTGTTTAGTTTTGTATGAATTATTACATAAATTGATGGTGAAAATTATCCTTGTATTATAAGTTTAAAAAATTCTAATCGCATATAGACTAAATACTAACGCCACATGCTAATAAATGTTAGGAATTAAAAATGTTTTCGTCCAAAGATTCAGTTGTTATTGTATCTGCTAAACGCTCAGCAATTGGTTCGTTTTGTGGCTCGTTATCTACATTGCCAGCCCATGAAATTGGGTCAGAGGTCATAAAGGATATAATCAAAAAAACTGCAATAGATGCTTCAGAGATTGATGAAGTTATCCTTGGCCAGGTTTTAACTGCTGGGCAAGGGCAAAATCCTGCTCGTCAAGCTGCTATTAAAGCTGGGTTGCCTGTGGAAAAAACAGCACTTGGAATTAATCAAGTTTGTGGGGCTGGGCTTCGAGCTGTTGCAATGGGAATGCAGCAGTTGAGTATGGGTGATGCAAATGTGATAATTGCAGGTGGGCAAGAAAGTATGTCATTGTCCCACCACGCTTCTAACATGCGTAACGCTACAAAGATGGGTAATACAGAATTTATTGATACTATGATAAAAGATGGACTTTGGGATGCTTTTCACGGCTATCATATGGGCGTTACTGCTGAAAATGTAGCAAAAAAATTCAATATCTCTAGAGAAGAACAAGATGTATTTGCTGTAAATTCACAAAACAAAGCTGAAAAAGCAAAATCCTTTGGGAATTTCATAGAAGAAATTACTCCAGTCTCTACAATAATAAAAAAATCTGAGATATTTGTGGATGAAGATGAATATATCCGTGACGGTGCAACTCTTGCATCCTTGCATAAATTAAACCCTGCTTTTTCAAAAAATGGTACAGTAACTGCTGGTAACGCTTCAGGATTAAATGATGGTGCAGCAGTTGTACTTATGATGCGAGAAAAAGAAGCTCTTCAAAGAGGCCTAAAGCCTATGGCAAGAATTGCTTCATGGGCTACAGCAGGTGTTGCCCCGGAAATAATGGGAACAGGGCCAATTCCTGCTTCTCAAAAGGCACTTCACAAAGCAGGTTGGAAAATAAATGACTTGGATTTGATTGAAGCCAATGAAGCATTTGCTGCTCAGGCTATAGCTGTAAATCAGGAAATGAACTGGGATCCGTCAATTGTAAATGTAAATGGCGGAGCTATTGCCCTTGGTCATCCAATTGGTGCATCAGGTTGCAGAATATTAGTAACTTTATTGCATGAAATGCAGCGCTCAAATAAATCAAAAGGTTTAGCTACCCTATGTATTGGTGGTGGAATGGGTATTGCACTTACTGTCGAAAGTTTTAATTAATAAATTAAAGACTACATATATGTCTGACTGCAGCTGCATATCCTTCAATGCCTAATCCAGCAATGACAGCGTCTGCGCGATATGAAACATATGAGTGGTGACGAAATTCTTCGCGTTTATGAACTTGGCTGATATGAATCTCTACAACAGGACCTTCATAGGTATTCAATGCATCTAAAATTGCTATTGAGGTATGGGTGAATGCCCCTGGGTTAATAATAATACCTGCAGTTGTATCACGTGCTTCTTGTATCCAATCAATCAGTTGACCTTCATGATTTGACTGAAGTAATTTTATTTCAAAATTATCTCCACATGCTTGTGAACATGATTTTTCAACATCATCTAATGTTTCACTGCCATAAATTTCTGGTTGGCGTTTGCCCAGAAGATTTAAGTTAGGCCCATTAAGTATGTAAATATTTTTCATTTAATTTCTCAATCAGAATAGCTCAAGATCATACGTTAAAGTAATTCACTTATGCATCGTATACTAATCTTAAGCAAAGTGTGCAAATAATAAAAAAATAACTAGATATGAGTTGCTTACGTATAATTTATGTTTGTTAATTATCCATTATTTTGATTTAATTGGCTATTTTCCAAAGCTAAACTTGTTTTATTTTTGCGCAATTGAGCTGGGCTATATTCAAAAACTTGTTTAAATTTTTGTGAAAAATAATTTAAACTCTCATATCCTGCAGATATCGCAATCTCTATAACAGGCATTGATGTTTGAGTAACTAATGTGTGTGCATGTTCTAATCGCATCTCAGTATAGAAAGTGTTTACTTTTTTTCCTAAGTTTTTTTGAAATAATCTGCTTAATTGACGTTCACCAATATTGCTCAACCTTGCCAATTGTTCACTGCTCAGAGGGTCAGAGATGTGATTTTGCATTAATTCTATGGCACATATAACAGCTGGATGATGTACATTATATTTTTCAACTAGTCCCATTCTTTGAGGATCATTTGCTGCACGTACGCTTGTATAAATAAACCAATCATTAACAGCTTTTGCAAGTTTTCTACCGTGTTGTGATGCAATAAGTGCGCTCATCATATCCATTGGAGCAACGCCCCCCGCACATGTATATCTACCATTATCGATTACATATAATGATCTCTTTAATAAAAATTGTGATGACATTTCTTGTAAAGCTTCAAAATGGTCCCAGTGAACTGTAAAACTATGATTTGTCATAACTCCAGCGCGTGCAAGGAGTGCAGAGCCACCTGATATTCCACCTAGTTGAACGCGTTTTGATGATAACATTTTTATATATTTCAATAGTTTTGGATTTTCATATTTGATGGGGCTTCCAGCTGCGGTTACAAAAACAAGATCAAAATCATATCCACTTTCCTCAATAGACTGACCTTCACTGATAATCCCAACAGAAGAGCTTGCTCTTGTACCTGCAGCAGGAATAAATGTTATCTCAAAAAGAGTTTCTCCTGAAAGATGGTTTGCTGCTCTTAACGGTTCAACTGCAGATGATAATGACATAAGCGAAAAGCCATCAACTAAAATAAAGCCTATTCTTTTGATTTTCTGATCGTGCATGTCTTTGTATTTTTTCCAATGAAATTATTTAATTTCTTACTTTTTAAACTTATGTTTTTTATAATTACAGATATTTAAATAAAACCTTTTTCTTTAAGCTAAAAGTTGCAAATATTATTTCTTCTGCTATTCTCCTTATTAAACAAATATTCCTTTAATGCAAGTTTTGATAGGTGAATGATGAATTTTAGCCAATATCCTGAAGTATTATCTGGTCCACCACAGCCAAGTGCGATTTTACAACCAAATGTATTTTCCATGCCGGCTGGAATGGAACGCTATGTAATCGAAGGATCTGGTGCAATTTTATTGCCAGTATTTGCAGGAGATACCTTCACTATAATAAACGATGAAGGTGGCCAAGTGTGTGAGATACTGGCAGCTGATAAAAAAGGAAAAATTGATTTATCAATATTAAACGAAACTCCAAATAATGATGCCCGAGGCTTAAAGCAGTTATTAGATACCAATAATCAAAGTTTGATTGGGCTTAGACTTGGAATGGAAACTCGAAATATTGACCTTGCTTCAGCAAAGGGATTATCAATTTTCGGTAATTCCAGTAAGGCGAAATCCGAAGCTAAGTTTGATGTCAAAAGAGACGCTGTTATAATTATTTCAGCGCCAGGCAATTCTATGGATTTAGAAAAACAAAATACGACTACACCTCTTACAGTTAATTTAAATAGAAGTAGTATTAAAACAATTGAAAAATTTGCACTGCCTGATCCGTTGTCTGATCCTGTGCTTGATCTAAGAATTAAAAGTCAAACAGCGGATAGCTATTTTGTTAAAGCTGGTGACTACATTCAAGTTATTGATGTTGACGGAAGACAATGTACGGATTTTCAATGTTTTTCTGCAAGAAAATTAGATAAGGGTATTGAGCACGCCTTAGATGTAACTACTACTCGATCAATACAGGGGCATAATTATCCTATGCCTGGTTTGCATGGAAAATATTATGATCAAGATTTTCTTCCTTTATTAGAAGTCGTGCAAGATACTTGTGGGCGGCATGATGCATTTGCACTTGCTTGTGCATCGAAATATTATGATGATATTGGATATCCTGGCCATATTAATTGTTCTGATAACTTTAATATGGCCTTAAATAAACACGGTGTAAAAGATCGTGCGGGATGGATGGCAATCAACTTCTTTTTTAATACTGGAATTGATGATCATGGAGTTATGTATTCTGATGAACCATGGTCACGACCGGGTGATTATGTGTTATTAAGAGCATTGACAGATCTAGTATGTGTTTCATCAGCTTGCCCAGATGATACATCACCAGCTAATGGTTGGAACCCAACAGATATACATATCCGTACATATGACGGAAAAGAGAAATTTCAACGCGCAGTGGCAACTCGTGTCACGCCAAATAGTGAGCCAAAAATGACAAAACAAACAGGATTTCATGATAGCTTTTCCAAGCATACACGTAATTTTATTGAATATAATGGATATTGGTTGGCAAATTGTTTTGCGGCGTCTGGACCAGTAGATGAGTACATGGCATGCAGAAATGAATGTGTTGTTTTAGATTTATCTCCCTTGAGGAAATTTGAAATAACTGGACCAGACTCTGAGGCGCTATGCCAGTATATTTTTACAAGAAATATGAAGACTTTAGGCGATGGACATGTAGTTTATACAGCAATGTGTTATGAACATGGTGGAATGATTGACGATGGAACGGTTTTCAGATTAGGCCGCGATAACTTTCGCTGGATCGGTGGGTCTGATTATGGTGGGGAATGGATGAGAGAGCAGGCTGAGAAGCTAGGCTTAAATGTTTTAATTCGCTCCTCTACTGACATGCAGCATAATATAGCAGTTCAAGGTCCCAATAGCAGGGATTTGATGAAGAATATAATTTGGACTGCGCCTCATCAACCACAACTAGAGGATTTAGCATGGTTTCGCTTCACCCCAGCTCGTATAGGCGATGAACATGGAGTGCCAATTGTTGTATCTAGAACTGGCTATACCGGTGAATTGGGTTATGAGATATTTTGCCACCCAAAACATTGTACTGAAGTATTTGATGCAGTGTGGAAGGAGGGTCAAAAATATGGCATCAAACCAATGGGGCTTGAGGCTCTTGATATGGTTCGAATTGAGGCAGGATTAATATTTGCAGATTATGATTTCTCAGACCAAACGGATCCTTTTGAGGCTGGTATAGGTTTTACTGTTCCTTTGAAATCAAAACTAGATGATTTTATAGGACGAGATGCCTTAATACGTAGAAAAGAAACGCCTTCAAAGAAGCTAGTTGGCCTAGATATTGATGCAGCTGTTTGTGTTGACCATGGTGATCCTATATTCATAGGGCGTGCGCAAGTAGGAGAGATAACATCATCCATGAGATCTCCAATTCTCAAAAAGAATATAGCCTTAGCAAGAATTGATGTGACACATACTGATTTAGGTACTGAGCTGGAGATTGGAAAGTTAGATGGGCACCAAAAGCGGTTGAGCGCAAAGATTGTGCCTTTTGCACATTATGATCCAAAGAAAGAGCGACCAAGATCATAAATGTTATTCTTATCTCGTAAATTTGGGTATAAGTTCATGATAATAAGAAATTTATTATTTATAGCATTTGCATTGTTTGTTGCTTCATTAGCAAATGCACAATCTGTAAAACTGACATCTATTCAAATTAGTGAAATCTTGAATGGAAACACTGCCTCAGGAAAATGGGATGGTGAAGTTTATAATCAATATTTCGATGCTGATGGTACTACCATAATTATAAAAGCAGATGGTTTTGAAAACATCGGTAAATGGAAAATAAATCATGAAACTGAAGAATTCTTGAGTAAATTCCCAGGTGATATTGATTGGCAAAGTTTGTATGTAATGGAATACTTAAGTGAGTTCTATTGGGTAAGTAAGACAACACCACCAACAAAGTTTAAAATAAAAATTGGAAAAAAACTTAAATGAAATTATTCGTTTATTGCAGAGGGCTATTCTCTTCATCGCCCTCTGAATTTTGAATTATTTTAATTTTGTAGGTAAACTTCTAAACTATCATCCATTGCATCTTTCCATGGTGTATGATGCTTGGGAGCCATTGTTCCTGTAATCACAGATTTGTAGGCATTATCCCTGAAGGTCATTATGTTTATTTTTTTATGGCCTTTCCATTCCTTAAATGCATTACATGCGCCCTCTACATCAAACGTTGGATAATCNGTTTCTGAAACTAATTCTTTGATGTAGTTACCTTGATACCAGATAGCATCATAATCATCTTGACCGTCATCTTCAGCTTTTACGCGTTTACTTACATCTGCTTCCATATCTGATTTATTTGGGCATGAAATTTTACCCATAATTACATCTCGAGCCCACCAAGCCTGTGCATCAAACATATTAAATGTGAACCATTGATCTTGCATTCCAATATACATGAGTGCTGGATTATGTACGTACGCTACACCTTTATAAAGATCAGCTGTTGCTAACCTATTAGCAGTTTTTAAGCGCAATTCATCAGTTAAGTAAGGGAAATGGTGTTGGTATCCAGTGCAAAGGATTACGGCATCAATTTCTTTTGATGTGCCATCCTTGAAATGTGCAGTTTTTCCTTCCATTCTAGTAAGAAGGGGGACTTCTTCCCAATTTTCTGGCCACTTATGACCCATGGGAGCAGTGCGATGACTGACGGTAATTGTTTTTGCGCCATATTTCCAGCATTGAGACCCAATATCTTCTGCGGAGTAACTTGTGCCTACTATTAGGATATTCTTATNTTCAAACTCCATTGCATCTCTAAAATCATGTGCATGTAAAACGCGACCTGGAAAACTTTCAAAGCCATCAAAATGTGGTACATTTGGAGTGCTAAAATGCCCTGATGCAACTACGACGTTGTCAAATTCTTCTGTATAAATTTTATCATTTGGTAAATCGTGTACTTTTACAGTAAATTTACCGTTGTCAAAAGTAACATCNCTTACGGCAGTACTGAATTTTATCCAGTCACGTACACCTGCTTTGATAACGCGGCCTTGAATATAATCAAACAATACAGCCCTAGGTGGATAAGAAGCAATTTGTTTACCAAAGTGTTCCTCAAAGGAGTAATCAGCAAATTCTAATCCTTCCTTTGGACCATTAGACCATAGGTATCTGTACATCGAACCATGAACGGGNTCACCATATTCATCCAAACCTGTCCGCCATGAATAATTCCATAAACCACCCCAATTGGATTGTTTTTCAAAACATACTACTTCTGGAATCTCTTCGCCATTTTCCTTTGCAGATTGAAATGCACGAAGCTGGGCTAAGCCGGATGGGCCTGCTCCAATTATAGCAACTCTTTTTGTCATTATGATCTCCATTGATAATATTTTTATGTTTGTTTTATATTCACAATGATGAATGAAATAGAGAAAAGCAAGATTGATATTAAAAAAATATTCCTCAGAAGCAATGGCTCCTTTGCGTATTAATATTTGTTTAATGATGTNTATTTATCGTAAAAAAAGCCCTAATAGATATCTCTATTAAGGCTTAAATATTTAGTTTTATATTTATTTAAATATCTAATGTGTTTGCTTTCTCCCAAGATGAGAAATGTGAACAAAAATCATTCCATTCTTGGTGTTTCATTTTCAAATAAGCAGATGAAAACTCATCTCCCATTGCTACCTTTAATTCGGTGTCATCATCATAAGCGCGAAGAGCATCTAACATGTTTAAAGGTAATTTTGGTGCATCAGTTATTTTGTATCCTTCTGCATACATATCAATGTCATGGCGTTTGCCTGGATCAGCTTTTGTTCTTACTCCAGAAAGTCCTGCTGCAATTATAATCGCTTGCAATAAATATGGATTTACTGCTCCATCTGGTAACCTAAGCTCAAATCTGCCAGGGCCAGGGACTCGAACCATATGTGTTCGATTATTGCCTGTCCAAGTAACTGTGTTTGGTGCCCAAGTAGCGCCTGACATAGTTCTAGGTGCATTAATACGTTTATAGCTATTCACAGTTGGATTTGTAATAGCAGCTAAAGCAGATGCGTGTTTCATAATTCCACCTAGGAAATTTTTACCACGCTCTGACAAACCAACTTCTCCAGTTTGTCCTTCACCTTTTCCAGCAAAAACATTTACTTTTGACTCTGCTCCTGGAGCATCCCAAACTGATATATGTGCATGGCAGCCATTACCAGTTAAGCCTTCAATGGGTTTAGGCATAAAAGTTGCTTTATATCCGTGTTTTTCTGCTACGCACTTGGCCATAAATTTGAAAAAACTATGTTTATCTGCTGTCTTTAAGGCGTCATCATAATCCCAGTTCATTTCCCACTGGCCATTAGCATCTTCATGGTCATTTTGGTATGCACCCCAACCCATTTCAAGCATATAGTCAGATATTTCACGGATTACATCTAATCTGCGCATAAATGCTTGTTGATCGTAACAAGGCTTTGCTGCTGTGTCATATTGATCTGATATTTGTTCTCCATTAGGAGTCAAAAGAAAGAATTCTGCTTCTATACCAGTTTTAACATGCATGCCTTCATCGGCCGCTTCTGAAATTAATTTCCGAAGTACATTGCGTGGTGCTTGAGCAACATCTTGCCCTTCCATCACACAATTACCTGGTACCCAAGCAATTGTTTTATCCCAAGGCAAAATAATTGCGGCTTCTGGATCTGGAACAGCAAGCATATCTGGGTGGGCAGGCGTTAAGTCTAACCACGTGGCGAAACCGGCGAAGCCAGCCCCATCTTCTTGCATGTCGGCGATTGCGCGTGCAGGTACTAATTTTGCACGTTGACCACCAAAAAGATCAGTGAACGAAATCATAAAATATTCGATGCCATTATCTTTGGCGAATTTGGTAAGATCTGTTGTCATTGGTTATCTCTATTCTGTTGTCGTTTAATGAAAAAAACATGACCATATATTGATCATGTTTTAAAGTTTAAAAATTACTGCCTGATTTTCCTGGCCACCAGTTTGTGCCAGATAATGGTACTTGTGCCATTGCAGCTGCTTCCATTGTTAATGCAACTAAATCTTCTGGCTCTAAATTATGCATATGGTTTTTACCACATGCTCTGGCAATCGTTTGCGCCTCTAATGTCATCACCTTAAGGTAATTCCTTAGTCGGCGACCACCTTCAATTGGATCAAACCGTTTCATTAGTTCTGGATCTTGTGTTGTTATACCTGCTGGATCTTTACCCTCATGCCAATCATCATAAGCTCCAGCTGTTGAACCAATCTTATTATATTCTGATTCCCATTTTGGATCATTATCGCCTAAAGCGATTAAAGCAGCTGATCCAATTGCAACCGCATCTGCACCTAGCGCCATTGCCTTTGCGACATCAGCACCAGACCTAATGCCTCCCGATAGAATTAATTGAACTTTTCTATGCATGCCTAAATCCTGTAAAGCTTGAACAGCTGGGCGGATAATAGCTAAAGTTGGCTGACCTACATGTTCAATAAACACATCTTGAGTGGCTGCTGTGCCGCCTTGCATACCATCTAATACAACTGCGTCTGCTCCAGCTTTAACTGCCAAAGTAACATCATAATACGGTCTCGCTCCAGCAACTTTCACATAAATAGGTACTCTCCATCCTGTAATTTCGCGCAATTCAAGAATTTTTATTTCTAAATCATCAGGTCCTGTCCAATCAGGGTGACGACATGCAGAACGTTGATCAATCCCTTTTGGAAGGTTTCGCATTTCTGCTACTCTATCTGAAATTTTCTGTCCTAGGAGCATGCCACCACCACCTGGCTTAGCACCTTGCCCTACAACTATTTCAATAGCGTCTGCTTTTCTTAGATCATCAGGGTTCATACCATATCTTGATGGAAGATATTGGTATACCAATTTAGTTGAATGCCCACGTTCTTCTGGCGTCATGCCTCCATCTCCAGTTGTGGTAGATGTCCCAGCAGCTGAAGCTCCACGCCCAAGCGCTTCTTTTGCTGGTCCAGATAAGGCGCCAAATGACATGCCAGCGATGGTTATTGGAATATCTAACTCAATTGGGTTTGAAGCATGTAAGCCTCCAATAGTTACGGAAGTTTCACATTTTTCACGATAACCTTCTAGTGGATACCTAGAAATAGATGCACCCATAAAAAGTAGATCATCAAAATTTGGTACTTTTCGTTTTGCTCCGCCACCACGAATATCATAAATTCCAGTTGCGGCTGCTCTACGGATATCACTATTTACGTCAGCAGTAAAAGTTGCAGACTGGCGAGGCGTTGTAAATGGAATGCCATTTTCATCATGTGAACTCATTTTAAAATTCCTTAATAAGCTGCCGCATTATCGACATCAAAGTTGTATAAATTACGTGCAGATCCGTATCTTTTAAATTCTTCTGGCTTTGCATCACTATCAGCTTCAGCTAATAACTCTTTTAATATTTCTAAATGCTCTGGACGCATTTCTTTCTCTTCACAATCTGCACCTAAACTTTTAACAGAGCCACGAACGAATAATCGTGCTTCATAACAGCTGTCACCTAATGCATCACCTGCGTCGCCACATACTACCAAGTTTCCAGATTGCGCCATGAATGCTGACATATGTCCAATATTTCCATGGACAACTATGTTTATGCCTTTCATTGAAATGCCGCACCTAGAAGAAGCATTCCCTTTGATAACAAGTAATCCACCATGACCAGTTGCGCCGGCATATTGACTTGCGTCACCATCAATTACGATTTTGCCAGACATCATGTTCTCTGCAGTGCCTGGACCAGCTGAACCCAAAACATTTATAGTTGCCTGCTTATTCATTCCACCACAATAATACCCGGTAGAACCTTTTATATTCACTTCAATTGGAGCATCTAAACCAACTGCAATAGCATGAGACCCTTTTGGGTTGATAACTTCCCATGAAGTCTGATTTGTTTCTTTAACCTGCGCATGCAGGGTAGAGTTCAGTTCGCGCAATCCTTGCGCTTCTAAATCGAATGTTTGCATTAGTGTGTCCAAAAATAAACGGTTGCGGGTTCAGGCTCCCATACGCGAGCCTCTTCTATGCCTGGTAGATTTACCAAAGCACGATATTCAGAGCCGAATGCTACATATTGATCTGTTTCGGCCATAACGGCAGGTTTGCAAGCGATTGGATCCCTTACAACACCAAATCCATCTTTTGTTCCAACTAGAAATGTGAAAAAACCATCTAGGTCATCTAAGGCTACTCTCCAGTGCTTCACCAAGGGTGCTACCTTGCTGCATTTTGTATGTTAAGTATGCGGCACCTACTTCAGTATCATTTTCAGTTTCAATGTGAACGCCTTCGCGTCGAAGCTTGCGACGAAGTGAATTATGATTCGAAAGTGATCCGTTATGAACTAGACATTGGTCATTTCCAGTAGAGAAGGGGTGCGCCCCCATTGTTGTAACGGCAGATTCTGTTGCCATGCGTGTATGCCCAATACCATGTGTGCCTGACATTTTTGAAACATCGAATCTAGCAGCAACATCTTTTGGCAATCCCACCTCTTTGTAGATTTCTATTGTGTCGCCCGCACTCATTATTCGCACACTTGGACGAACTTCCTTAAGAGCTTTTCGTACTGCTGGAATTAAGGAAGATTCAACATCAAGCACTGCGTGTGTGCTTTTAATTTTTAATGAAACTGGAGTTCCGGTTATGGCACTGATTTCTTTGTCTAAATTTTTAAAATTTTCGTCTGGATTATCAGATTGAATAGTAATTTTTCCACTACTTTTTTCATCGTTTCCATAAATTGC
>JGI26273J51734_10001619_pt1 | contig 11855 bp, 9 predicted proteins | sample SaaInlV_125m_DNA_FD_51734 | JGI IMG/M metagenome (IMG submission 51734) | reverse complement strand
CCCCGTGCATCCGCTCGCATCGTCGCGCTTTGTCTCCGCCATCGTCGCGTCGCCTCGGAAGCGACGCGACACCTCGTCGCCATGCACCGCACAGTGCGGACGAACGCCTCGGACATCGCGATCATTCGCCGACGCGCGTCGCCGTCGCCGTCCCGCGCGCGCGCCTCGAGAGCGAGCGATCGCCGACGATTGATACGCCATGATCGAGCAGCTGCGCCGCGCGGTCGAGGCGAAGCCCGCGCTCGAGCCTTTTGCCAGCGGCAGACGAACGATCGACGCGAGTGGAACGGCGAACGTCGCGTCGTCGTCGTACGCGGCGAATAACATTCGAGCGTGGTTGAGCGGGGATGCATCGACGCCTTCGACGACGAGCGCGAACGCGACGAAGGACGACGACGACGCGTTCGACGCCGTCGCGTACGCTAGAGAGGCGTTCAGTCGCTCGCGACGAGGCGGCGCGGGGAGCGGTGGAGACGCTCTGGATGACGTCGCGTTACTCGCCGATGGCGCACGGACGATGGAGGCTTTGATCAGGGACGAAGTGATCGGGAAGCGTGAGACGTTGGAGGAGGCGTTGCGCGGCGTCGAAGAGGCGGAGGCGACGATGAAGACGATTCGCGAGGGCGCGAACGAAATCGCGGACGCGATGCGTCGCGTGGCGCGCGAAATCGGAGAACCGCATGAATCCGTGGAGGCGTCGACACGGACGCTCGAGCGCGTGATGGCGACGGGGGAGACTTTGCGGGGCGTCGTCAAGGTGTTGAAGCTGACGAGTAAATTGCGCGAGTGTTACGGCGGCGGCGACGACGAAACCAGATCGAGAGACGCGAGCGAGTTGAGTAAAGCAGCCAAGCTTCTGGGAGAGGTTAAGCTCACGTTGAAGAGCGCCGGTCGCGATTTCGACGGTGTTGACGTCGTGGATGAGCAAATGGTATTTATTCAAGACTGCTCCGTAGCCGTCAGTCGCGAGGCGAACGAGGCGCTGGATCGAGGCATGGAGACCGCATCACAAGCTGACGTCGGCGCGGCATTGCAGGTGCACTACAACTTGAATGAGCTTAGCGCCGTCGTGGATGCGCGCGTGGCGAGTTACACGAACGCCGCCGTGGACGCCGTCAAGGACGCCGTCGACGCGGAGAGCGTAGGCAAGACGGCGACCGGCGCGACCGGCGACGGCGCTCGACGCGGCNGTCGAGGTCTCGTGGCGCCACCGAGTGGAGCCGAGCACGCGTGGGAAGATGCTCTGTGGCGTCGCGTCGACGTCGCCATGGAAACCGTGCAGGAAAATGCCATGGCGGTGTGGCATCTGCAACGCGTGTTGGCGAAGAAGCGAGATCCCCTCACTCAGACGCTGTTTCTCGATGAAGTTGTCGGTAAAACTGCGTCGACGCAAGCGCTTTGCGANCGTTTTTGGGCCGTGTTTGCCAAGGGNGTGAGCGAACACCTGTCNCGCACGCACGCCGCCGGGGGATTTGTATCGCGCGCCTTGCAAAAGGGGTTCCCAAGTCTCATCGGCGCTCTCGAAGACGCCGTCGCCAAGTGCGCTCGAGACGCGGACGCGGCAAAGGGGGCACCAGGATGTACGCGTAAAGACGGCACGACACGCGCACTGGTTTTGCGTGCGTGCGAACCGATCGCCGCGGCGTTCTTCGCGCACTCTTCCTCGCGTCTGAGCGACGCCGCAANCTATTGTTTCGCGGATGGGCGCGTGATCGACGAGGCNAGCGCCGATCGATTTCTTTCTCGCATTCGCGCTGAAATCGATGTCGTCGCAGAATACGATAATTTGCTCANCAACGCGTGTGGAAACGCGAGTTCTGCTTTGAAAACATTGGCTGACCGGGCAAAGCGGTCGATCGGTCGATCGATCGAGGCTTCGAGTCTAACCGAAGAGGCCACGCCGACGCAACGCGCGAACGCGCAAATCGCCGAGCAACTCGCGCGAGCGCACGGATTGATGAGCAAAGTGTTGCCATNCTTCGCGCCGACGCCAAAGCGAGCGTTGGAGGTTGGACTCGAACACNTCGAGTCTGCGGTGCGCGAAGCCACCAGACCGCTCTTCGACGCCGTCGGCGATTGGTGCGACGCGAGATTTACTCAAATGCACAACACCGACTATAGCTCGACTGCGTCGGACGGGTCTGCGAAGCACATCATAGCGGTCACCTCTACACTCGGACACGTGGCTGATTCGCACCCAGGTCTTTTCACCGCCGCTCGCGGACCGTTGTTTGCGGCTCGCGTCGCGCTCGGCGATCGAATCCTGCACTCTTTCGTCGTGCACGCTTCGCTCATTCGCGATTTCGATCAGGGCGGGAAAATGCGTCTCGTCAAGGAATGCGGAGAGATCGAACTCGCAGTGGTGAAGACCCTGCGTCTGGCTGGGGCGGAAACGGAATCNATGGAGTTCAAATCCATCAAGGCGTTTAAATCGCTCGTTCTTTTGCCGACGGAGAACATCGAAGCGTCTCCGTTGGTTCGAGATGTGTCGCGGCGAGCGCTGCTACATCACTTGTACAGTCGCGCGCCTGCCGAGTTAACGACGCCCGCTAATCGTGCATCCCTCAGTCAAACGCAATACGCATCGTGGTTACTTAAAAAAGCGAGCGACGCCGAGGTGTGGCGCGGTGTCAAGGGCACTCTCGACGTCTTCACGGACGTCAACAGCGCAAATGCATCACACGTCGCCGTAGCGCTCATGCGGAAAATTGGTGAGAGCTTTGGTAAATAAAGTAGCAGTCTCGGCGTAGATTGAGAGCATCGTTTGCGTTGTAGAGATTGTAGATATTATTAGACGGCGAACGGTGATCCAATGCGCGAGCTCAGTCAACTCGATGTGGAAGACCTCGGGCGTCCTCAGAGCGAGGCGATCATGCGCGCGAACGACTTGGACACGGCAAACAGCGATGATACGGCGAACGGCGATGACGACAATGCGCGTCGTCGCNTCGCAAAACGTCGCGCACGGCACGATCGCGCGATCGCGAACGCCTTTGGCTCGGAAAAAGCGATTCGTATTCTGCTAAAATTATCTGTGCCAACGCACGCGCGCGAGGGCGCACGCGTTGACGCCGCCGNCGACGNCGACGACGACGATGATGATTCGCGCGAACGCGCGTTGCGTCCGTCGCGCGACGCTGCGGAAGCCCTGCGCGCCGACGGCGATGCCTTCGGCTGCATCGAGCGNGAGACGACGCGGACGCTTCGCGCGGAGAGCGGAAATCGATTGCGGACGATGGCGGCGCATTCACGCGAACGCGAGGAAGCGCGCCGAGAAGTCGTTCGTGAGACACGGTATTCGTTTCGGTGCGACATGCTCGATGATGCTGAGACGAGCGGGATTTTGAACGACGAACTCGTTGAGGCGTGGAACTCGCTTTTGCGAGAAAATCATATTTCAAAAGACGACGAGACGGGAGATGGCTTCGGCGCACGCGACGACGACGACGAGGACGGCGATCGCGTTGATTGCATGGATCTCGACNCGCGGTTCCGCGCGCNCGTTGATGCATGTAAAACCGCGCTCGAGCCGAAGGAATCGCTCGCAGCTCGGTTGAAGGCGCATTTAGTTGCCGANGTCGANGCGCGATTCGACGATGCGATACACGAGCACAGACTCGAAATCGGCAAAGCTCGACGACTGGCTGCAGAAGAAAGACTCACGCGCGAAACTGCTGTCGAAGAAGTCATTTTAAACACGAAAACGACCTTTGGCGAGACCTCGACGCGTCGAGACGCTTTGCGCTCGGAAGCTCTCGCCGCGACCGATCGCTCAGCGGCGGCTGAAGACGCGGATTTATCTGCGCGATCTCGGCGCGAAGCGGACGCGCGCCGCGCATCTTTGATAGAAATCAAACTTCGGAACGCGAGTGAGGTGTCAGAACTTCGCGCTTGCTTAGAGCAGCGCGTGAGTGAGGCCTTCTCCCGTCTCCAGTATGCCATCGCTCGAGCGCCTCTTCGAGCCGAACGGCTGCGAGACGCGATGAAACGGCGACGGGGTGACGAGGCGCGAAGGCGAGCGAGGGAACGCTTGGCGTCCAGAGCGATGAAAGACATGCGCTTCGAGTTACAAGAAATGAAGAGATGCTATACCGAGACGGAGCGAGCCAACGCCGGGCGGGACCGGAAACTACGACTGGCGACGCTGAAGACGANGTCTCGCGTCGGCTCGATCGAGAGTATCGGCGCGAAGTCGGAACGCGGCGATAAGATGAACGCGATACTATCGATGAAACAAACGCGCATCGCGCATCTGCGTCGCGAGCTAGATGCGGTAGAGGAAGATGTGTGGCTTCGAGCGTTGGCATGCAATCGACCAGCGTTCGCGAAGGACGTTTCGCTCGATGAAAAATGTCGCGCCTTTGAAGCGCTAGAGCGAGCGCTTCGTTCGGAGACGCGACAGATCGCGGGGTAATCACAGCGCGAGTGTTGTAAGCTTTCATTTCAATCTCATTTCAACCTTATATTACACAAAAGCGCTAGCGCCGCGAGCGATCAAGTGCTAATCAAAATGACTCAAGCGTGGATTATAGTATGGATATGCGAGGAGTTGTGCCAGCGATGGTCGGCACATGTCTTGAAGTCGCGTCAGCAGTTTCAGTAGTACTGGGCATCGCGTGCGATTGCGGCGTCGATTTCCGCGTTGGTGATCGTCAAACCAGTGACGCTTTCGACGCCGACGGCCGCGGTTTCGAAACCGGCGGAATGCCAGTCCTCGTCCACAGGTCGGAAATTGACAATCTTCTTCTTCTTGACGACGAACTTGATCTGAGCGCCGAGAGAATCCGGCTTGCCGTTGGCGTTCTTAAACAACGCCCACGCGCAGAAAAAGTCATATTCGCGCTCGCCGTTGCCGTACCGCGCAGTTTTGATGCCCGACCCTTGATCGCCGTCGGACAAGATGATGTGGCAGCACTTCGATTTGGGCGCCATCTCAGCCGCCTTTCGACCGCACACACCCTTATTGGCGAAATCCATCGCCATCTCGATGCATTCTTCGATTTCGCCCGCCGGCCAGTTGGTGAATTCCTGAGCCTTGCGAACGGGTCCCTTGCCGCTCGCCTGCGCGGCGTCGAGTGTCATAGTCCAGGTCGCGCTCATGCCCGGCGCGTTGGGATCGGTGAGATGTTGCCCGCACATTCCCAAGACAGCGTCGTTAGCATCGCCTCCACTACCACCGCCGATGGAGTCGAACATGGGCGCGCCGTCTTCGTCCTTGTAAATAACGCCGCGCGGACGGATGCGAACGGTGAAGCTGTGCGCGCCGGCGCCGATCTTGCCCATCAGCTGGGCCCATTTGGACATCAAGCTGTGCACATACGTGAGCTTGTCGTCGCCCATCAAAGCGTTGTCGACATCGTTAGCCATGAGCGGCAAGTACACGTACCCGTCGTCGTCGCCCCAACGCTCATCCTTGACGATGGTGGCCCACGGCTTGGAACCATCGGATGGGCCTTTCTTCAAGAAGTCCTTCATCCAAAGTTCACCTTCAAACGTGTTCTTCACCGCCGCATCGATCGCCTTGTCGCGCGACAAGTTCGCGTCGCTGCCGTAGCACACGTGCCCGTCGGCGTACGCCTTGCCGTCGATTTCGACGTACAAATCCACCGCGTGCAATCGGGGTAAAATCGCTCGCGCGCTGCCGCCGTTGACTTTCACGCACGCCACCGGCATCGATATCGCGGCGCCTTGGCAGTACCACAGTTGCAGCTCACCGTCGCTCACGTCGATCGTGGCCCCGTTCAAGGGCTTGGCGTCTTTAGATATTTTGCACTCAGCCTTGTCGACGTACATGAAGCAATTGTGCGTCCCTCCCGGCGCGAGTCCGAACGCCTTGGCGAGCGTGTGCGATCCGCCGCGCAGTTCAACGAGCTTACCGAACGGTTTCCCGGCACCGTTGCTGTCGAACGTCGCCGCGTTCGTCAAGAACGACAGCGATTCTTCGCTCGACATCGCGTACGGTCCCGTGGGCGGTAACGCCGCGACGTTCACGCCCGCGGCCTCGAGAACGCTCATGCAGGGCCCCATGTCGCTTAAAGTTTAGGTATTCGTCGCGGTATCGGCGTCGGTTCGCCCGGTCTTCNCGCGTGCGAGCGCGATGCGCGTCGATCAATGCGTGCTGATCGTGAATCGCCCNCCGATGGCGATTCGACCGAATGTCCGAATGTCCGAATGTCCGAATGTCCGCGTCGGCCGTTTCGACCGTCCGCGTCGCGCGCGCCCGGTCGAGGGCGGCGTCACGCGCGGACGCGCGATCGCTCGTTCGAGATGCGAGCGCGGACGTCGTTCGAATCGTCGTCTCCGGCGTCGTCTCCGGCGTCGTTCGCGCGCGGGTCGCGCGCGTCGCGCGCGATGCGTCGCGCGTCGTCATCGCGCGCGTCGTCGTCGTCGTCGGCGTCGTCGCTGTTCGAACTCGTCGACGCGTCGCGACGAGGCGTCGGTGTGGCGCCGAACGATGACGCGCGACGAGACATCGAGCGCGCGATCGATGCGTTGGCGTCGACGACGCGCGCGAAAGGCGACGACGCGCGCTCGAACAACGCCAAGTCGTACGCCAGGTGGGAGCTCGCGTACACGACGGAGAAGGAAACGCTGTGGTTGCTAGGGCTGAAGACGCGCTCGAAGACGCGAGCGTTTCAGACGCTTCGCGAAGACGCGAAGACGCTGTCGAATGAAGTCGTGTTCAACGACGGGGAGGTGGTGTTTAAAGTCGACGCCGTCGTCGAAGAGTCGTCTCGCGCGACGATGAAGTTTCGATTCACGGCGGCTTCGTTGACGTTCAGGGACAAGTTTTCGATTCCCATTCCCCCGGTGGGCAGTGGATGGTTCGAAAACGTGTACGTGGACGACGAGCGGCGCGTGTCGAGGGATTCGCGCGGCGACACGCTGATTTGCGTAAAAGTAAAGTAAAGTAAATCAGCGCGTCGCCAAAGTAGAAGTAGCGTAGGCGAGTTGTACGCCGTGGAGCGCCCGCACTTCGCGGCGACGACGATGGGCGACGTCGGCGACGGCGACGGCGACGCCAATTTATTCGAGCACCTCAAATCACACGTCGTCCGCGTCGCCGAGCGCGTCGCTCGCTCGCACGACAAGTCGTTGACGCCCAAAACCGCCCACGCGTTGAGCGAGCTGTCGTACGAGTTGACGAAGTCCATCGCGCGCGACGTCAGGGCGTACGCCAATCACGCCGACCGCGACGTCGTGGGCGTCAAGGATTGCGATTTGCGCGCGCGGAGGCTCCGTCAACTCGTCGAACGACGGCGTCGAGCGATGGACGAGGACGGCGACGAGTGATTGTGATTTTTCAAAAGTCCCGCCGCGCGCACTCGACGAGCGCGGGATCGGCGCGCGCACAGTCGGTCGCGCGCGCGCTGACGACTGAGCCGGACGGTCGTGGACGAGCGACAAAAGGTGGCGACGACGGGCGATGACGGCGGCGACGGCGATGTCGAGCGCGATCGCGAGGGGCGCGGCGCGAGGGACGCCGCGGAAGATGGATAAGAGGACGACTCGGTCCGCGACGGTTCGACGACACCGAAGCGCGGTGCGACTCGAAGCGACGTCCGAGGCGGCGACCGCGGAGACGTACGCGCCGGCGGCGGCGGCGGGGGAGTCGTTCGATTGGTTCAGCGCGTGGTATCCCCTTCGTCCGGTGAGCTTTTTGGATGCCAACGAACCGAACGAGCTGCGCGTGCTCGGTAAAAAGCTCGTCGCCTACCTCGACCCGACGTGCAAGGAGTGGCGAGTGTTGGAGGATAGCTGTCCGCACAGACGTGCGCCTTTGAGCCTGGGATACGTTCAAAAAGACGGCACGCTGGCGTGCCGGTACCACGGCTGGGCGTTTGACGGCNAGGACGGCTCGTGCGTGTCCATCCCGATGTCCGTCGATGAAGCCGCGGAAAAGACCGCGTGCGCATCGCCGCGATCTTGCGCTACGAGCTATCCGAGCCGCGTCGAAGACGGAATTCTCTGGGTGTGGCCGACGGCGGGCGCGGATGGCCTTCTCGCCAGCGCGGGCGCGCCGTGCGCGACGTCTCTGGCGCGAGAAGGCACGCTTCCCGGGGAGTGGGGCATGGTGGAGCTTCCCGTGGGTTACGCCCCGGCGCTCGAGAATCAGTTTGACCCGTCTCACGCGGAGTGGTTGCACGCGAGGTACGACGCCGAAGGACAGCTCGACGAGCGCGCGAACGCGGGTTTCGTGGCCATGACTGAGTTCAGCGTTCGCGAGGGGACGATGCAAAAGGATGGATTCGTGGTCGAGCACGGTGGATACAACAAGTCGAACGTCGGCGTATCGGCATCGCGCGTGTTCACCGCGCCGTGCTCGAGTCGAAGCGAATACTTGGACGCCAAGGGTAAAAAGTACCTCTCGGCGGCGATTCTCTACGCGCCGACGGAGCCCGGACGAACGCTCATGTTTACAAAGTTCCAAGCCCACCAGGCGAGCGCGGTGCAGGGCGCGGGCGCGCGTAAGGTTTCACCCGCCGATCGGATCAACTCCCTTGTCACCGCTCCCGCGACGTCGCTGTTTGACTTTTACGTCGACAACTTTACGAGCGACCCAAAGCTCGTGCGCGTAGGGCTGTCGCACGGCACGCCGCCGGGATCGAGCGCGTACAACTTGGGGGACCAGGATATCTTAGCCATGCACGGAGTTGAGGTCGAGATGGAGCTTCAAAACAAACCGTGGAAGCAATCGTATTATTTGCCGACGCCCGCCGACGCTGGAGTGTCGGCGTTTAGAAATTGGATGGACAAGCACGCCGGAGGCAAAGTCGCGTGGGCGCCGGGCGTCGTCGACGACGCGTCGAAGGTGAAATCCGAAGCCGAACAGCTGGATCGGTACCATCGTCACACCAAGCACTGCGTGGCGTGTAAGACGGCGCTCAGCGAACTCGGCGTGCTCGAAGAGCGATGCGTCGCCGCGAGCAAGTACTTGCTCGCCGGCGGGTTGTTCCTCGCCGTCACGGGTGCAGCGTTCGATCAAGAAGCGCCAGCCATCATCGCCACCTGTCTCGCCGGCGCCTCTCTCGTCGGCGCCGAAAAGGTTCGCGACATGCAGCACGAATTCCTGTCGAGCGTGCCTCGAAGAGGCGTGCCGAAACCGAAACTTTGGTGAGTCTCACTTGTATTATGAAAGAATGAATGAAGAATATAATTTACAGTACCGCGTGCGCTAGTGCGTAATAATCGCTGCTGCGTGTGTGTGTGTGTGTCTGTGCGCGCGTGTTCTGGTGCTTCGGTGCTCCGGCGCGCGTTCCCGTTTCCCTATGATGAACGTCCATCGCTCGTCGCTCGAAGTCGTCACGGCGTCTTCGTCTTCGGCGGTTTCGGCGTCGCCTTCGTCCCGCCAAACGCCTCCCCGCCGCTCGGCATCCCTCGCGCGCTGAACCCGGCGTTCGTGAACACCTTTTCCGTGAACGCGGTCGCCCGTCGCACGAGCCATTGTTCGGTTATCATAGCCGCGTGACACGTGTGCCACAGCACTCGCTCCGTCGTCCGGCGATAGGCGTTCTCCGAAGCCTCGACGTCGCCAAAGGCGTAGCGCGAGAGCTTTAATCCTCGTCGGTACAGTCTCTTCACGCCGAACGCGCGCACGGCGAGCAGCACGGCGAGCTTTTTCGCGATCCACAGCTTGACGAGCAACATCACCGATCGTTCGCTCTCGCCTCGCGCTCGCGCGTTCGTCGACGGCGAATAAAACCGAACAGATGAATCAATCAATCACGCACGCGCTCGACGCGTCGCGCGCGGCGACGGCGCGAACGAACGAACGGCGCGACGACGCGACGACCGCGACGACGCGCGGATGCGTCGATCTCGCCCTGTGCCGTGCCGCGCGGGTCCACGAGCTCGTTCTCGCGCGATCGCGTCCACGGACTCGACCGCGCCGTCGACGTCGAGGCGCGCACTGCCGCGGGGCTGTCGAGCCGTCGCCGACGAGCGAGCGAGCGAGCGAGCGAAAGAAGAACCGACACTTTGTCCGCGCGGTCGTTTCGATTACAAAATCAACGCGCGCGTCGACGTCGTCGACGTGTCGCGCAGATGAATGCGCTCCACGCGCTCTATCTACCTAGGATGCGCCGCGCCAGTCGCGCGAAAGTCGACGGCGCGCGTCACGCCGTGGCGCCGACGGCGCACTTTTGCATAAACTCTTCGCCCATTTGGATTTGGGTTTGGAGCTTTAAATCCAGCGTGCCTTGAAACGAAAGCTGCGGGGTGATGTAGATTTGATTCGGCACCTCGCGCAACGCTTCGCAATCGACGGTGTAGCCTTCGTAGATTTTGTCGATGATGGGCTGGTACGCGGCTTCGCGAACGAGGTAGAAATCGCTCGAACGCATGTCGCACCCGGATTGGCGCATGATGCACGTGAAGGCGTTCTTCTTCTCGCAGCGACAATCCTTCGGACACGTCTCCTTGCCTTCGAGCTTGCTGACGCTCTCGATCGGTCTATCGATGAACATGGCGCGATAGCCGACGCGAATCGTGCGCCAATCCTTCTCCAAACGCATCGTATCGCGAACGTGCCCCAGATTGTCCAACAGCATGCGCCACCCGACGCCGCCGTCCGCGAAATCTCGCGTGATCACGTCTTCTTCGATGATGGCGACCGTCTTGTGCTGCTTCTTTTGAGCATCCATCAACGCGTGGGCGTGCGAAAACGACGCCTTGTGCCAGTGGTCGCTTCCCTGCGTCTTGAGACACTCGTCGATTCTAAACCCGTGCACGAAGGACGTCTTCGCCCGCCAGTCCTCGGGGATGCCTAAAGAACACTCGGTGCACAAGATGTAAATCTGATCCGCCAACGCCGCCAATTTCGTGGCGTGCACGGAAAACTTTGCAAAGTGCTCGGGTAACTCGCTCGCGCCGGGCCCGCCGAGGCTCGCCGCGCCCACTTTCGGGGCGAAATACGCCGCCGGGCAGTCATCTCGCGTCGCCCCGAGCGCGGCGAAGGCTGCCGTGCCCGACGTCGTCTTCGGATCGACGCCGTGCGCGCGCAGAAACTTTGCGCGCGCCCTCCTGCGCTTGGCTTGCCCGTAATTTTCAATCCAAACCTCGTCGTCCAACGCGCGAAGCGTGGCGTTCGCTTCGTACGCGTCGTCGGCGTCGGACGACGCCTCCGCGTCCTCGCGCTCCGCATCGTCGCTCTCTTCGCCGACGTCGAAATCTCCCCCCACCCGCGCCTTGGTCGGGATCCATCGTCCTCGCGTCGCCGCCGTCGTCTCAACACCCTCCGCGTCGTCCTCCGCGTCCGCGGCGACGACGCGCTCCACGGCGTCGACCCACATCCCTCGCTCGCGCGTCGTCGACGCGATCGTCGCCGTCGTCCGCGCGTCGCGCGTCGCCGTCGCCGCGTCGCGCGTCCCGTCGCGCGTCCCGCGTCCCGCGCTTCGTCCCGCGCGTCGTCCCGCGCGCGTCTCCGTCCTCGTCCTCGTCCTCGCGTCGTCTCTCTTCCCCCCCGTCGCCTCGCTCGCGTCTCTATCGCGCGTCGTCGCGTCCATCGTCGCTTTTCGCCCTCCCAGGTCTCGGCTCGCGATCGCCGCGCACCCTCCCAGCGCGAACAGCGCCGCGATCGCGACGCCGCGTCGCCATCGTCGTCGTCCTCGCTCGTCCCGCTCGCGCGTCGCGCCGTCGTCCTCGAGCGCGCCGCGCGGCAGCAGCGGCGTCGCGTCGGCGTCCATCGTCGTCATCCGCGGTTTCGGACGCGTTCGCGACGCCGTCGGACGCGCTGTGCCGTCGCGCCCGTCGACGGGTCGCGACGGTCACGCATTAGTGTTGGCGTCGCGCGGTCGGTCGAGCGAGCGGTCCGCGTCCCGGGACAGCGGGACAGTGGGACCGGGCGCGCGCTTCGG
>JGI26273J51734_10001615_pt1 | contig 11868 bp, 10 predicted proteins | sample SaaInlV_125m_DNA_FD_51734 | JGI IMG/M metagenome (IMG submission 51734) | reverse complement strand
TCGGTCGCGCCGAGCATGCCGGCGGTGGCGGAGGTGAGCACGGCACCGAAGGCGACGGCGGGCGCGAGGGCCGCGAAGAAGAGGAAGAAGATGGAAGCCTGGGGAGAGAAGGGAGGAGGCACGGGTTAGAAACTGTTTTCAAAAACTCAAAAACCGTCCTCTGGATAACAAGGGTGAAGGGCGCGATCGGGAACGGAGACCGCGGGGTGGGCCCGGGGGACGGGGCTCGGCCCCGCGCCTCGCCCGTGGCTTCACCGCACGACGACACGCGTAGGGAATCCGAATGTCGCCGAACCGAACGTGCGGGGTCGGGCGCGCGCGCGCGACCGCGGTTTCACGCGCGCGCCATAAACGACTAGCTATCGTTTGAACGAAACGGGCGCGATGCTCACCAGGGACTTGGGGGAGACGCCCTGCTTGAAGTCGTCGATGTAGAGGGGACCGCGGGCGGCGAGGTCATCCTTGATGCCCTTGAAGGGCGCCTGGACGATGGGCTCGGGGTTACCGCCGGCCCTGACGGTCACGGCGGCACGGCGAGCGGCCATCTGCACGGGCTTGCCCACCACCGGGGTACCGACGATCGCCTTGGCGGACTTCGCCGCGACGACGCGGGAGCGCATCGCGGGGCGAGCGCCGAGGCCGAGGCCGAGGGTGTTCATGGTCATGGCAGTCTGCATTTTGACTACGTTAAAGACAGTGATACGCGAGAAGACGCGCTTGTCGAGAGTGCCAGATGACAACGAAGAGGGATTGCACACTTGGAGAGGTTGCCCATTAGAGAGGATCAGGTGAGTACCACGGACCAATCAGATTTCGGCAGTCTGCCAGCGTGGGAGTCGAACCAAAAACCCAGGAAACGATGGTTTGAATTACCACGTGCGCACTCTTTGATTTTTCCCAAACTCGGCGGCGAGGAATCTGCCGAACGGGCGTCGAAAAACACGTTCCGTCCGTGCAGCTTTTTGCCAAAATCGTCACAGTAGTGAATAACACACGCCTCCCCGCCCGACAGAGATGGACCGCGGGTCCAGCTCGACGCTGTTCGACGTCGTCGCTCGCCTCCGCTCTGGCGAATCAGCATCATCGCGGGACCTGGACGAGGCGTGCCGCGAGGCGCGGGTTCTCATCGACCAGCTCCGAGCGCTCGAGTCCCGCGAGGAGGCGATGCTGGGCAGACTTCGCGAGCGCGACGTCGCCCTCGCGGAGCTGCGCGCGAGCGCGGAGGCGACGCGTGTGGAGACGGCGAGTCTGGCACCGGGCGGGGAAATGGCGCCGGCGGTGGCGGAGGATCTCTGGAGTGAGCCGCCCGACGTCCGCGCGTGGGGAGAGGAGGGATCGGCGTTGTTGGACTCGGGAGGAGAAGCCGCGGCGAGGGCGCTGACGCTGGTGGCGCTCGCGCGTGACGTGTTCGAGCAGGAGAGAAGACTGGTGGACCTTCGACGGAAGGTGCTGGAGCGGGGGGGTGCGGTGGATAAATCGCCGTTCGAGGTGCGGTGGAAGTCCGAGGAGGAGCTCGCCGCCCAGGACGCAACAGTAGCTTAAAATCTTAGAACTTACTTATAACACCGGCGCCGAGACGAGCTCGGGCGCCGTAAAAACAATAGAGGCGAGGGAAATCTAGACGAAGGGACTCAGTCTTTGAACTTAGTCCGTGTTCGCGAACTCGATGCCCTTGTCGATGGACGATTTGAGCTCGGGGATGAGCTTCTCGAGCCAGCCCTTCTCGTAATCCGTGATGTCGCCCACCGGGAGCACCTCCTCGGCGCCGTCCGGGCCGAGCTTCACCTTGGTCGCGAAGTAGGGGAGGTCCGTCACGGAGGACGCGACGTACGAGCACTCGTAAACTTCAGCCTCGCCGGAGAGACCGCGGAGGCACGCCTCGGCCATCCTCGCGGCGGCGTACGCCATGGAAAGCGTCGCGGAGCCCGCGCCAGCCTTCGCCTCCACAACCTCGGTGCCCGCGTTCTGGATGCGGACCGTGAGCGCCTCGAGCTCGTCGGCGGTGAACGTGGTGCTGGGGTANGTCTGGGAGAGGAGGGGGAGGATGGTGATGCCGGCGTGGCCGCCCACGACGGGCACGTCCACGTCGTTGACGTCAAAGCCCTTCGCCTCCGAGATGAAGGTGTTGGAGCGGACCACGTCGAGGGTGGTGACGCCGAAGATCTTCTTGGGGTCGTAGACGCCCGCCTTCTTGTACACCTCGGACGCGATGGGCACGGTGGAGTTCACGGGGTTGGAGATGATGTTGAGAATGGCGCCGGGGCAGTTCTTGGCGCACGCCACGCACAGGTTCTTGACGATGCCCGCGTTGATGGCGAAAAGATCGTCGCGGGTCATGCCGGGCTTGCGGGGGACGCCCGCGGGGATGATGACGAGATCGCACCCCTTGAGCGCGGCGGCGAGCTCGTCATCACCCGCGTAGCCCTTGACGGAGCAGGTGGTGTTGGTGTGGGAGAGGTCCGCGGCGACGCCGGGAGTGTTGGCGATGTCGTAAAGCGCGAGCTCAGAGATGAGGGGATTCATCTTGAGCAGGAGGGAGAGGGACTGGCCGATGCCACCGGCGGCACCGAGGACCGCGACCTGTAAACGGAGAGGATCGGGTCAGGGATCAGCATTTGAGGTCGGTTTGGTTCGATGCGGGGAGCGTGCGGTTCAGGTCGCTGGAAATTAATCCGCGAAAAGTGTTACCCCTCCCGGACGCGCGGCTCGGAACGCAGATCGGCGACCGGGTTAGGTTCCCAACCCCGGGGTACGGTTCCATACGCTGGGTTATGCGGCCAGAGAGGGTTTGCGCACCTTGTATTCGGCCTTGGCGGTCATCACGGTGCGGCGGGAGGACGCGGTCACGACGCGGGAACCCGCGCGCCTGAGGGCGTTGGACCTCTTAGATCCGATCGCGGGCTTAACGGCGACGGTGCGCGCGTTGGCGGCGCATGAAGCCATGGCAGCCGACATCTTTGGGGTGTGTGTGGTGTTACCGAAGTGTTGTGCGGGGACGAGGCGATGGATTCACCTCTGCGAGTCCAGCAATGAACCCACCTGCTCGCGCCGCTAACGGCGTCGTTTGGATTTCCTCTAAATATCTCAGAGCTGGAGATCCGTCGCCTTTTTCTCCGGCCCTCCCGGCGCAGCAGTCGTCCCCGCGGGCGAACTGGGGGTACGAGGGTTGATCTGGTGGGATAAATCGCCCATGGGTCGTGCCAAGAAGCCACCCGCATCGCCCGGCCGCCTCGGCGACCTCTCCTCATCCTCCTCGGGCTCGCTGGAGGGCGCGGCGGGGGCTCGAAGCACCACAATCGTCGTCCCGTGCTACAACGAAGCCGAGCGATTGCGCACGGACGAGTTCCTGGCGTTCGCCAGGAGGGAGCACGACACCCAGCTGCTGTTCGTCAACGACGGAAGCACTGACGATACGGCAGCGGTGCTCAGGAGCATGAGCAAGCGCTGCCCCGACCGCATCGAGGTCGTGGACATGCCCGTGAACGTCGGCAAGGCTGAGGCGGTGAGGCGCGGGATGCAGATCGGGTGCATGAGTGGAAGCAGATTCGTGGGCTTCTGGGACGCCGACCTCGCCACGCCTCTGGACCACATCGCTATGTTCAAGGAGGTAATGGAGGAGAAGACCGAGGTGGACATGGTGTTCGGCGCCAGGGTCGGGCTGCTGGGGCGCGACATACGGCGGTCCATGAAGCGGCATTACCTGGGCCGGGTGTTTGCGACTTTGGCGTCAGTCACGCTGGGGCTGGGCGTGTACGACACCCAGTGCGGATCGAAGCTGTTTCGCGTGGACGACAGGGGTGATCTGGAGACGGTGCTTTCTGTGCCGTTTCACACCAGGTGGGTTTTCGACTGCGAGATGATTGGGAGGTTCAGTGCCCTGCGGCGATCGCGGGCGGCGGGAGGGTTCAGGAGGCGGGGCAAAGTGAACGACGGCGCGGGGGACGTGGGCGGGTCCATCTACGAGTATCCACTGCATCGGTGGGAGGACGTGGGAGGAAGTAAGGTTAAGTCGAGCGACGTGCTTAAGATGGCGTGGGGGCTGATGCAGGTGCGGAGGAGATATTTCTGGCGGCGGTGGCCCGAGGACCTCAAATAGTCTTGTGTAATCTCAAGCTAAAACCTCCTCGTCAACTTCCAAAGGCCTGGCTCGTTCCTCGACCCGCCGCGCGCGCACGGTCGACCGACGCATCACCACCGCGATGCACCCCGCCGCGCACACCAGCACCCAACANCCGGTTTCCATCCTGGTATCCACGTCGAAGCACACGTCGTCGCCGTTCAACCCGAGCGGGTCCGATCCCTTTCCGCCGAGGTTGGATATCCGCCGCGTGACCTCGTCGACGCCGTCGCACGCGTCGCCGACGATGAACTTCGTGAACCTACCAATCTGGAGCACCGCCGCGAGTGCCGCGACGAGGAAGACGTCGAGCGCGGCCCACGCCCCGCAAACCTCCGCGACAATCTCCATCCTCCTCTTCGAGCGCGCGGTCATGGGTGCCAGCCACAGCGAGGCGAGCGCGACGAGCTGCGCGACGGGCATGACAATCGCAAACACCCAGAGGGACGCCTGCACCCCGATGTGCGAGAGCTCCCCGCCCGGGATGTTCAAGGCGAGAGACACGAGCGAGTACTCCCGTACAGCCCCGCCCCGACCGAGCACGTACCCCGCCAAACCCTTGAAGTCGAACCGAATGGACGCGGCAAACAAGCCGGCGACGAGGAGCGCGGCGGCCACTGCGAAGCTACCGGCCATCCTGTTGCGCAGAGCGAGACGTTCCTGGTCGTTCCCGCCGATTCGCCGCCAAAGAGCCACCTTCTCGTCTTCATCGTCATCCCCGCCTTCATCCTTGGGGTCCGCGTCGGCTAGATCCTCACGCACCGCGTGTCTGTGCCAACCCGCCGCGACGTGCCCGAGGAACAGCGAGAGCACAGTCGCNGACAGGAACACGTGGAAGCCGTATCTCGGCTCCACCTTTACGTCCAGCTGCGCGAAGCGTCCGATCCCGGTGTCGTCGCCGACTCCTTGGAAAGGTACCTTGGAGGGCGGGGTGACCACGTGGAACCTGAACGCCACCTGGAACAGCGTCATGACGAACGTGTCAATCAGCGACCACTTGCCCAAAGCGTCCACCACCCTCAGTAAATTTCCGCGGGCGCTGCAGGATAGAACCCCCATCGGTGAGTACCACGCCAGCAACATGAGCGCGAGCTTGAGGTACGGCCAGCCGCCGGAGAATACCGCTATGAGGATGGACAGTGGGTACACACCCGCGTCCCACATGTCCCGGACGCTGTTGTTGAGGGTGAACTCGAATAGCGGGGGCAAGGTGAGGGGCTCGATGCCCGGTCCGCCGTCCGGTTTGACGACCGACGCGGAGAGCATGACCGCCGCGCCGACGGCGGTGTTGGAGGATATGAATAGCGCGATATTCCCCGCGATGGCGAGGGGCAGCGCGAGTTTGATCCACGCGGGGATCCTTGGGTGACGCGCCAGCGACGGCTCCGGGTCTCCGTCCCCATCCGGCTCTCGGTATTCATCTTCCTCCTCTTGAATGGGTTGGATCCCCTCGGGATCATCGGGCCCATCGACACCATCCGCGTCGTTCATGAGTAGTGGTTCAGTCGTGTCGCCCTCATCATCATCCCCCCCGGCACCCCTTCGCGCCCGCCTCGCCGTGAATCTCCGCAGCGCAACCGCCGCGGCGACGGGTGGCGACGCGGCAACCGCGCCCGCGATGCAGAGGACCGCGATCCAACCTGAGATGCGCGACGCGACACTCTTCAGCTCCGNACCCAACGCACTCCCCGCGNTCGGGCACGTACCCGCACGTTNCAGTCCTTCATCGATGAGTTTGTTGAGCGCGTCGCGCCCCGCGCTTCCCGCCGCCGTCTCGAGGAGCGCGCCCACGGCGTCACCGTACCTGGCGACCAGCATGGACGCGACGTTCCCAACGACACCGTCCAGACCCCGTTCCAGGTCACCCGTGTCGTCGCCCCACGGTGTCAGGGTCACAGATCCGATCGATCCGGTGTAGTTTACCGAACTCAGCCTCAGCGCCTTGATCGCCGCCGCCGCGCACCCNGGGTTCCGGCGCTGCTCGAGCGTGTACCCAGAAACCAGCGAGGTGTCCACGCCCGCGTCGAACCCCGCGTCCAAGCGCGGATCGTGTAGTGCGACGCGAACAGCCACGTATTCCGTGAGAATGAGCTCTGAACCGTCCGATTGCGACCCGGTGACCTTCACCGCGAGGCGGACCGTGGCGTTGATTGACTCTGCGCCGACGCCGAACCCGCCCGCGACGCCGGTGTCTCCGGGGCGGAGGTAGAGCGTCTGGACCGTGTCCAGCCCCTCCAGGGAGATCTTACCCATCGTCTTCACGTCGACCCGCCCGATGTCCTTCCCGGCGTCGAACGAGAAACGCAACGCCGAGGTTATCCGCTCGTTGGATACGTCCAACCGGCCCGGGGTGTCCCCGGTGATTTTGCGAACCAGAGAGTTTGGACCCCACCGACCGACCCGCCCGCCGCCCTGTCTGGTGGAGGAGTCACCATCCCCCGCCGCGAACGACGCGACGATAAACTCGGCGATGGACGCGAGCTGAGACTCGCGCCAGTCGTAAAANCCCGGGTCGGGTTCCGGGCCAGGAACGGGCGCGGGCGGGACCGTGAGGGGCCTCAACGCCGCGTCGCCCGCCTTCATCAACTTGGACAACTGGGAGATGCCCAAGGGCGCGAGTGATTTGCACAGCACCCCGGATAGTTCGCTACCCACCGTTGACCTGAGCAAGGGTGCGATGGTCTTGAGCGCCGCCGCTCCCGTGCCCGTGAACGACACGCCGGTGACCTCGACGTCGGCTCCGCAGGCTGCCAGGCTGGCGTCGGTGGGGAGGACGGGCAGACGTGCCCCGGCCGGGAGGGCGGGATCGTCGCCGGGGGGACTCAGTGCGAGCGTGAGATCCGCCGTGGATCCTGACACGACCGCGGAGATGCCCCCTTTCATCGCCCCGAGCGACCCCGATTCGCCCCGCGACCCGTGCGCCTCGCGCGCGGTGCNGTCCGAGGAAAATTCANGCTCGTCCGNCGAGAGGCTGGAGTCTATGGTCCACGTCCCCGAGCACTCGCACCCGACCCCGGCGANCGCGACTTCTACGCTCGCCTCATTCCTCGCGCCCAGCTCGCTGCTCACCGACCCNACGGCGAAGCCGGTGCACGTGAGGTCGCTGAGGGTGACGCTCACGAAGGTCGACCGCACAGTCTGCGGAGGAATCTTGACCGCGAGCTTGCTGAGCCACTCCCTGAGCCATTCGTCGGGTGTGGCGTCCGCGGCGGTCTCTGCCAGCACCAACAGCAAGAGGCCCGAGATGAAAGCTCGCGCCGCCGAGAGCCTCTTCAACGCGCCCATCGCGCCGTGCCCCTCTATCCCCGGCGCCTCGGATTTTGACACGTCGGATTCTCCGTTTGAGTTTTATCTCAGTGATGTCGTGTCGTTCACAAAGCTAATACGGGGAGTGTCGCCTTCCACCTTCGTCTTCCCGCCCTATTTTACCTCCCGCCTGGATGTACCCATCGTCTCCGCCGGGGTCCACCGCCGTTTTCTCACCCCAGACGCACACCCTGCTGTCCTCCGCGCCAGTCACCGGAACCTCGGAAGTGTTGTCGGGTACCCACGCCATGGCCCTGACGATGTCGACGTGGCCGCCGTCCATCACCACCACGGGTGCGCCCAACACGGCGGGTGAGGAAGCCGGATCGGAACCCTCCCCAGTCGTGACCACGGGGTACACCCCCACCGCACCTCCCTGAGTCCCCGCGGCGATCATGACCGTGGAACCGCCGCCCGGCTCCTTTCGACTGAAGCACCCCACGAGGTAATCCACCTGCTGCGACAGCCCACCCGCGTGGATCCCCGCGGCAGACTTGAGCGCTGCGCCGCGCCGCGAGTGTCCGGTACGTACGCGAGTGTGTTACCTACCGTCTCCGCATCGTCGCTCGCATCGTAGAACCACGCGTCCTCGTTACCCGTGAGCAGCCACAGAACGTCGTTGTCACCCGCTCCGCTGACAAAGCCCATCTCGACAATCGCGCAGTCCGTGTGCATGACAGTCATGAGCCCGTCCTCGTCGTTGATGTCCGCGGGGCATCCCCCCACGTCGAATGCACACGTCAGACCGTCGACACCCGCGGTGAACAGCCGATTGCGACGACCGGGTTGGAACCTAACCCTCGTCACGTCTTCGCTGTGCGAGTCCTCAAACACCTCCAGCCCCGTGCCCACTCTCCGATCCCAGAACACCACCTGCTCGTTCTGCGCGCCGACGACGAGATGGTCGTTCCCGCCGCCCAGCGTGGCGGATGCGAACTCCTTCGCGAACCCAGCGACGTATTTCTGAACCTCGCGCTGGCCGTCCGCGGCTCTGCAATCCCAGAGGCGGACGGTCCCGTCGAGCGAGGACGAGCACACCAACCAGGGCTCGTGGGGGAGAGGGATGGTCACGTCGGTGACCGCCGCGCCGTGACCGGTCAGCTCGAGGAGCGCGGCGATGCCACCGTCCTCCGTACGCTGATACATCTTCACCGCCTGCGTCGATAGCGACGTCGCTAGGTATTTACCGTCCGAGCTGTCGGTCGAGGGGAGGGGGGAGGGGCGGTGAGATTTGGGGACCGCCTGGGTTGGAGCGACTTGGGCGGCGGGCGACGCGGTGTTGGGTTGGGTCGCGCGACGTACCTCGATGCGATCGCCATGACGTAACATTGATCATTCTGGGGCCCGAACGCTGCTACCGTGGTGCTCATCGGCGCCAGATGGTGACATGGCGATGGAGAGGACGGACGAGGGTGAGCCCAGCTCATACTACTCTGGCCGCCGCACCCCCGGTTTTTCGGATTTACACCCGAATTTACACACTTATTTTTATTTCCGTATGGGCAATTGGAGTGACGTCGTGTTTTATATTGAGCACCCGGGGAAACAGGTCACGAAATAAAACGCTCGGTCCCCCAACACTTCTCCGAGCGCTGGAGGTGAAGGTGGGGAGTCTGTGTCGTCGCTCCCCATGCCCTCCGCGAACGAATTGCTCCGAAGGTGGCATAGTGAAGATGCGGCGGGCCATGACCGCAATCCCGACGCCGAACTGAGGCTCTCCTTGTGGGACGAATCTATGGGGAATTCCTTGGATTGGAAGTGGGGACGACGCAAACGCGCGGCGCTCGCGCTTCGGCAGGTGAGAGTTGTGAGACTTGACGACATTGAAGAGATTATTGGACGTATCGAGACCCATGACGACGGGTTGGAGGGAGATGACGACCCCGCGAGCCTCGTCATCGCGCTGCGACGGCTGCCGCAACGACCGGACGGGTACTTCAAAGGGAACCCGATACGGGCCGTCGTCGTCCGAGCCTTGCTCAGCCTCGGCGTCGCGATGGAGCACTGCGAAGAAGGATTTCGAAGCGTGACGAGGTGGTGCACGAGGGATCCGGTGTGCACCCTCGTGTCCCCGATCCGTGCGCTGGGAAAGGTCGGGGGAAGCACCGCGCGATGCGTCTCCCCCGTCGCCAGGATCACGTGGGGCGTGGCGTCGGCGGCGGCGCGCGCGGTGAGGCTGGCGACCAGGAAGTCGAGGGCGCTGGCGAGGCTCGCGGTGATGCCGCCCAGATCGCCGAGAGGCTCACCGGATGCGGCAGCTAGGGCGAGGAATGCCGCGAGGTCGGCGAGGGATGCCGGCCTGGCCATGGCGAGCGCTCTCGAGGCGGTGGAGACGTTAAACGCGGCACCGGCGGCGGCTGCGCAAGAGGAGGATGAGGAGGACGCGTGGGCGAGCGACAAGGAGAACGAGACCGACGCCGTGGTCATGAGCGCGGTCAAGGCCAAGCTGACATCTCCGAGGCGACTCGACCGATTGTTCGGGTCGGACGCTTCAAACCGGGTGTACTCGCCGCAAAACTGGAACGGAAAGCGTCGCAAGCTGTCCGGCTTGGCCGCGGCGGCGGGTGTGGGCAGTCCTCGGGGTTCCGTGATACAGGGAATTCGCGCTTGAGCGCATGTTCAGAAAGAATAATCATATTCATTGGACAACTCGTTACGGGATCACCATGTCTTTCGTGTCGTCAAACTCCCAGGGGTCAAACTCAGTCTCCAGCACATTGTCGATCCCGTTCTCCACCCGTTTCGCCTTCCCCTCGTTGTACGCTCCGTTCCACTCCCACACGGCCGTTCCGACGTCCAGCTCGAGCTCGTGCAGGTCGGCTTCCGCCGCGAGCTTGAACCACCGCGGCTTCCACTCAGTGCCGTTCTCCTCCCTTTTCCTCCTCTCCGCCCTCTGCTTCTCCTCCAACACGTGCTTCATCTTCTGCGCGGTGGTGTCGTCACCCTTCTCGAGCGCCATGCGATCGGGGCGGAGGCGCGCGTCGGACTTGAGCAGGCCCTTGGGCGCGTCCTTCGCCGCGTTCATGCGAAGCGTCCAGTTGTCAAACCCGTACTTCTCGACGAGGGTACCCTCCTTGGGTTCGGGGTTCTTGGCCCAGAGGATGCGACCCGAGGATCCGTCGGGCTTGGTGGCGGTCATGGACTCGTTCCACTTGCCCTTGAGCTTGAGCTTGCACTCGCCATCCGCGCCGAGCACGTCGCCGGACACCTCCCACCGGCCCGCGCCGAACATGTTGCACTCCTTGAACGTCAAAACGGCGCTGGCGCCCGTCTTGAGGTTGTTCACGCGCATCTCGCCGAAGGTATCGACCCACAACCGACCGACCACGAGGTTGTTGGCCCTGCAGACGGGCGGCAGCAGGTTGTAGACGTCGCCGCACTCCTTCAGGTGGATCCGCGTCCTCCCCTTGGGATACACGTCGACCCAGTTACCCATGAACTTGGTCCGAACCGCCGAGGTCAGGTCAAAGGTCCAGCGCGGGCTCTCGCAGTGGCTCGCGCCGATCGGGGGGTGGTGACACACCTGCTCGGCGACGTAGATCCCGTTAATCTCCGGCAGCTCCATCTCCCAGGTCTCGCCGAGGATGGGGTTGAACGGCTTCTTCGTGCGCTCGTTTGACGAGTAGACGGAGACGGCCAGCGCCGCGACGTAGGCGAGCCGCATGAACTCCTCCTCCTCGTCGCACGCCTTGTCGAGTAGCTCGCAGTACTGCATGTTCTCCGATATTTTCTGGAGCACGCTGATGGGCTCCATGAGGAAGATTGGGATGCTGAACTTGGACATGATGTCGGCTCCGACGAGATCCTTGAGCTGCGACCACATGGCCTTGCGACCGCCCGCGTCGGCGTCGTCCTTGTTCGTCACGTTCCCGCTGCCGTCGTCCATGGTTTGCAACTCATCGGGATCCTCGACGCCGGTGAGACTGTTGAGAAAGGGGGAGTGGTCGGGTCAGCGCCGGGGTCGTGGTCGAGATCGAACGGGGAATAAGCCGGCCGGTCGGGTTTTTGGTTTTCAGGGCTGACGAGGAGGCGGTTGGGCTTCCGGTCGCGGGCGTGAGGCGCGGTCGGCGCTCGAGCTCGATCGAAGCGGCGATCGCACGATCGATCGAGTTTAGAGACGAGACCACACGTAGCCAGGGATNGGGTCGGAGGTTCCGGGGANGGGAGGCGGATCGCCACGCGAACGAGCCGCGGTTGCGACGACCGAGAAAAAAGTCCGGGTCATCGGCGGGCACGCACTAGTTGAGTCCCTCGCCCACGGAGGACGCCACGGAGTTCGCGAGGCGGCTGAACCATCCCTGCTCTTTCTCGGCAGGCGCGGGAGCCGACATGGCCGGATATTCCCTCCACCGCGCTCCTAAGTCTCGGGAAGCGCGCAAACCCTCCTCGCCCACTCTTTGAAAAGCAGCTCGAGGCGAGGATTTGAGGCAGGAGTGCTTTCGATC
>JGI26273J51734_10001612_pt1 | contig 11876 bp, 8 predicted proteins | sample SaaInlV_125m_DNA_FD_51734 | JGI IMG/M metagenome (IMG submission 51734) | reverse complement strand
GCTGCTGAAGCTATGATTATGATGTTTAACAATAGGTCAAAAAATCAAAAATCAATTGATGAAAGAAAGTTTTTTGTTGATTCTAATATTCTACCGCAAACACTATCTGTTATTCAAACTAGAGCTAATCCTCTTAACATTGAAATAATTCTTGGAGATATAAATAGTATTTCTGAAAATGAGTTTTTTGGATGTATTATTCAATACCCTGGAAGAGAGGGAAACTTAATTGATATTGATAATCTATTATCTAATATTCAAAATGATGATTTAAAAATTATTCTTGCAGTTGACTTGATGTTAATGGTAACCATAGAACCTCCTTCGCCAGATAAAATTGATGTAGTAGTTGGTACTACTCAAAGATTTGGAATACCATTAGGATATGGTGGTCCTCATGCTGCATTTTTTGCAACTAAAGAAAAATATAAAAGAAACATTCCAGGTAGAATTATTGGTGTTACTAAAGATATTGATGGAGATCATTCATTAAGAATGGCATTACAAACAAGGGAACAACATATCAAAAGAGATAGAGCTACTTCTAATATTTGTACAGCTCAAGTTTTACTTGCAGTTATGGCTGGAATGTATGCTGTATATCATGGTCCTAAGGGATTAAAAGATATCTCAAATTCAATACACTTAAAGGCAGTTTATTTATACAATAGAGTTTCTAGTTTAGGAATTCCTATTAAATATTCTAAATTCTTTGATACTATTACGCTTGAATGTAATACTCAAGAAATAAGTGAAATTGCATTATCAAAAAACATAAACTTTTGTGAATTGATTGAGAATCAAATCTCAATTTCAGTAAATGAAAAAACAGATCTTGAAGATTTAAATCAAATTATATCAGTCTTTGAAGATTATTTAGGACAAAAATCAAATAAAATTGATTTTCCAAATAACCTGATGATAGAAAACATAAGAAAATCAGAAATTTTAATTCACCCTGTTTTTAATTCCTACCATTCAGAAACATCTTTAATGAGATATATCAAATCTCTTGAAAATAAAGATTTATCTCTTACTCAATCAATGATTTCATTGGGATCATGTACAATGAAACTAAATGCTGCATCAGAAATGATTCCATTAAGTTGGTCTGAATGGAATTCAATACACCCCTTTGTTCCTAAAGGTCAAGCTGCAGGATATCATAAAGTTATAAGTAAGCTTGAAACATTTTTATCAGAGATAACAGGTTTTTCAGCCACATCATTGCAACCCAACTCTGGTGCTCAAGGAGAATATAGTGGCCTGATGGTAATAAAATCATATCTAAATAAAATAGGAGAAAGTCATCGAAATATTTGTTTAATTCCTTCCTCAGCTCATGGAACTAATCCTGCTTCAGCAATTATGGCTGGTTTAAAAGTTGTAGTTATTGGAACAGATGAAAAAGGAAATATTGATATTGAAAATCTTAAGATAAAAGTTGCTGAACATAAAGATAATTTAGCAGCTTTAATGATAACTTATCCTTCAACTCACGGAGTATTTGAATCAGAAATTCAATTTATTAATCAACTTATTCATGAAAATGGAGGACAGGTTTANATGGATGGAGCTAACATGAATGCTCAAGTTGGACTTACTAGTCCAAAAATAATTGGTGCAGATGTTTGTCACTTAAATCTTCATAAAACATTTTCAATACCACATGGTGGTGGTGGACCAGGTGTAGGACCAATCTGTGTTGCTGAGCATCTTAAAGATTTTCTTCCTTCAAATCCAGTAATACCAACAGGTGGAAAGGATCATATAAAAGCAATATCCTCTGCACCATGGGGATCATCATTGGTTTGCTTAATTTCTTACGGATATATTAGAATGCTAGGAAGATCAGGTATTAAACAATCTACTGAGCTTGCCATTGTTAATGCAAATTATATGAAAACTAGACTTGAAAAAAACTTCACAATTTTATATAGTGGAGAAAATGGAAGATCTGCTCATGAATTTATAATTGATTGTAGAGAGTTTAAGAAATATAACATTGAAGTTATTGACATTGCTAAACGATTAATTGATTATGGATTTCATGCACCAACAGTATCATTTCCAGTTCCAGGAACAATGATGATAGAACCAACTGAAAGTGAAAATTTAACAGAACTTGATAGATTTTGTGATGCACTTAACTCTATCTATCTAGAGATTACATCTAATGATGAATCAGATAGGGAAATGTTAAAAAATTCTCCACATACTCTCAAGATGATAACGTCTAGTGATTGGAATTACAATTACACCCGAGAAGATGCATCATTTCCAAAGAGTTATTTAAAAAATAATAAATTTTGGCCTTCTGTTAGAAGAGTTGATGAAGCATTTGGAGATAGAAATTTAATATGTAGCTGTCCACCTATAGACAGTTATGAATAATTTAATTAATTTTACGAAATGAACTTTAAAATTACTGGAACAGGTAGTTGTATTCCAAATATAACAAAAAAAAATACCGAGTTTCTTAATAATAGTTTTTTCGATAATGATGGAAATCAAATTCAAAGTTCAAATCCTGATATTATTGAAAAATTTCAATCAATTACTGGTATTGATGAAAGAAAGTATGTTTCAGGTGAAGTTAAATCTTCTGATCTAGCTGCAATAGCTGCAAAAAAAGCAATTAAAGATTCTAATATCAACCAAGAAACATTAGATTATATAATTGTTGCTCATAATTTTGGTGATATTTCATGCAACAGTAGTCAAATTGANACATTACCCTCCCTTTCATCTAGAGTTAAAACCATTCTAAAAATTAAAAATCCAAAATGTGTAGCNTACGATATNATTTGTGGATGCCCAGGTTGGGTTGAAGGAGTTATTCAAGCAAAATCATTTATTAAGTCTGGAATGGCAAATAAATGTCTAGTTATAGGNAGTGATACTTTATCTAGAGTGACTGACGACAATGATAGAGATTCTATGATTTATGCAGATGGATCNGGAGCAATCATACTTGAATCTAATNACTCTGATGATTCTGGAATATTATCTCATAATTCTGCAACCTATACATTTGAGGGGGAAAATGAATTTATTTACTATGGATCTTCTTACAATCCTAAATTGAGTAAAGATTCAAATCAAAAATATATTAAAATGCAAGGAAGAAAAGTTTATGAATTTGCATTAACTAATGTACCTGCAGCAATGAAAGATTGCTTTGATGAATCAAAATGTAAAATTGAAAATCTCAAAAAAATATTTATTCATCAAGCTAATAAAAAAATGGATGAGGCAATTATTAAAAGATTCTTTAGACTATATAAAATAACTCCACCTGAGGATGTGCTCCCTATGAATATTGAAGAATATGGAAATAGTTCTGTTGCTACTATTCCAACTCTTTTTGACTTAGTAAAAAAGAGTGATTATAAGGGTCATAAACTTGTTAAAGGGGATCTTATTATGTTTGCAAGTGTTGGTGCTGGAATGAACATCAATGCTATAACTTACCAGATCTAATTCTTATGAAATTTTTTTTCCATATTGGAAGATATTTTTTGATGATTAAATATACATTCACAAAGTTTACAAAGTGGAGTGTGCTTAAAAAGTTAATTTTTCAGGAAATTGATGACTTAATAATAGGTTCAATTGGTATAGTAGCTTTTATGTCTTTTCTAATTGGTGGAGTTGTTGCTATTCAAACTGCTCTTGCAATAGAAAACCCTCTTCTTCCAGGTAACCTAATAGGTTTTGCAACTAGACAATCCGTAGTATTAGAGTTTGCACCTACTCTTATATCAATAATAATGGCTGGTAAGGTAGGTTCATTCATCACATCTAGTATTGGAACTATGAGAGTCACAGAACAAATAGATGCGCTTGAAGTTATGGGCATAAACTCTTTTAATTATTTAATATTTCCAAAAATTATATCATTGTTACTTTATCCATTTTTGATAACTCTTGCAATGTTTCTTGGGATTCTTGGAGGCTATATAGCTAGTGTTTATGCAGGGTTTTCAACTAGTTTTGACTTTATTCAAGGAATTCAACTTGACTTTAAAGTATTTCACATAATTTACACCTACATAAAAACAATATTATTTGCATTTGTTTTAGCTACTATTCCATCATATCATGGTTTCTTCATGAAGGGTGGTGCATTAGAGGTTGGTAAGGCAAGCAATGTTTCTTTTGTTTGGACTAGTAGTGTGATTATCATTATTAATTTTATTGTAACACAACTTTTATTAGCTTAATGATTACTGTAAATAAAATATCAAAATCATTTGATGATATCAAAATAATTAATGATGTATCAGCAGTTTTTGATAAAGGAAAAACCAACTTAATCATTGGTCAGAGTGGATCTGGTAAAACTGTATTAATGAAATGCCTATTAGGTCTTTTGGACATTGATAATGGTGAAATTTTATATGATGGAAAAAAATTTGATAAGGATAATATTTCAACTATCTCTAACCTAAGAAAAAAGATAGGAATGGTTTTCCAAGGAAGTGCTCTTTTTGACTCTATGAATGTTTTGGATAACATCATTTTTCCACTTAGAATGTTTTCAGACAAAACTGACTCAGAAATGATTAGTAGAGCTAAAGAGGTTATTAACCGTGTTGATCTTAAGGATGTAGACAGTAAATTTCCATCTGAAATTTCTGGAGGTATGAAAAAAAGAGTTGCAATTGCTAGGGCTATAGTACTTAATCCCAAATATTTGTTTTGTGATGAACCTAATTCAGGTCTAGATCCTAAAACTGCTATTATTATTGATAAACTAATTCAAGAAATTACCGTTGAATATGATATTACAACTGTAATTAATACACATGACATGAATTCAGTAATGGAAATAGGTGATAAAATCATTTTTTTAGTAGAAGGAAAAAAAATATGGGAAGGCACAAATCAAGAAATATTAAACACAGATGATAAAATGATTAATGACTTTGTTTATTCGTCTGAATTATTCAAAAAAGTTAAACTGACACAAAAAAAATCTAAGGATTTGAGTTAGATACTGAAATAAGTTTTCCATTAAACAGCTTACTTCCATTTAGTGCAAAGTCAATAATATATTTTGCCATTTCTTCAGGCTTAGTATCGGCATTATAACCTGGAAATGCTTCCTTTAACATTTTTGTTTGAACTGCTCCAAGGGCTAACACATTAAATGAAGGGCCATCAGAATATTCTTCAGAAAGAACTTCTGTTAAAGCAATAACAGCAGCTTTACTACTTGAGTAAACCGAAAGACCTGGAAATTTTTTTGAACCATTCACCCCTCCTATACTACTAATATTAATTACATGACCAGTTTTATTAATCAATGGAATAAGTGACCTAGTGATTTCTGCTAATCCAAAAACGTTTACATCGAATGTGTCTTTAAAAGATTTATATGAAGTTTCGCTAAACAATTCATTACTCAAGTGTCCAGCATTGTTTATAAGAATATCAATTTTAATATTTCTTTTACTTAAATCTTCAACAAAATCACTTATACTTTTTTTGTCAGTTATATCAACTGAGTGAGATTCTACCCCATTAACTTTTGACAGAGGTTCAATATTTCTTGAAATGGAGATTACATTATAACTAAGGTTTGCAGCTTGAGTACATATCTCATAGCCTATTCCTGAGCTAGTTCCAGTTACAACTATAGTTTTCATTAAATTAGTATTGAAACTGGGTTTTCGACATATTCTTTAAGAGTCTTTAAAAATAATGATCCTGTTGCACCATCGACTGTTCTGTGGTCACATGCTAGTGTAAGCTTCATAGTATTTCCTACAACAACCTCATTGTTTTTTATTATTGGCTTTTGAACTATTGCTCCTATAGAAAGAATTGCAGAATTTGGTTGATTAATAATAGAAGTGAAACTCTCAATTCCAAACATACCAAGGTTTGAAATTGTAAATGTGCTACCTTCAATTTCAGCTGGAGTTAATTTTTTATTTTTTGCACGTTCAGCAAAGTCTTTAATCTCAGAATTAATCTGCGGTAAATCTTTTGAGTTGGCAAACTTAACAATTGGAACAATTAAACCATCATCTACAGCAACTGCAACTCCAAGATGAACATGCTCATTAAAAATAATTTTGTCATCATACCATCTTGAATTAACCTTAGGATGTTTGGCTAAGGATAATGATACAGCCTTTGCAATTATATCATTAAAAGAAATTTTAATATTTTGTGTTTGAATAAATTGCTTTCTAAATGAAATCATATTATCCATTTCTAGTTCAATATTTAGGTAATAATGAGGAGCTGAGAATTTAGAATCTGCAAGTCTTTTAGCAATTGCCTTTCTCATCGTTGAGTTTTGAGTCTCATAAGATGATTCTGTTAATTGTGGGCTGGGCTGAGAAAATTGAGAGTAATTTGATGGTTTGAATGAATCAATATCCCTTTTTATTATCCTTCCATTATCACCTGTTCCCTTAACTGAAGATATATCTATTCCCTTTTCTTTAGCTAAACTCTTAGCTAATGGTGATATAAGTATTCTATCGCTTGGTTTATTATTATTTGAAACTGGCTTTGGTTCCTCCTTGACTTCTGGCTTTGGTTCCTCCTTGACTTCTGGCTTTGGTTCCTCCTTAACTTCTGGCTTTGGTTCCTCCTTGACTTCTGGCTTTGGTTCCTCCTTAACTTTTATATCAGAATTTTTAAGAAGTGAGGAAATATCTTCACCTTTTGAACCAATAATAGCAATTATACTATCTACAGGAGCAGTTGACCCTTCATCAATTCCAATATGAAGCAGAATACCATCATGAAATGATTCAAATTCCATAGTAGCTTTATCAGTTTCAATTTCAGCTAAAATTTCTCCTTCTTTAACTGTATCGCCTACTTTCTTAAACCATTTAGCAAGAGTTCCCTCTTCCATAGTATCACTCAATCTTGGCATATTTATTACTTCAGCCATATTAATCTATTTTATGTTTTATAAAAGGGTAGTCCTTTTGTTCATACACCACATCATACATAACAGACTTATCTGGAAAAGGAGAAGATTCAGCAAATTCTTCACATTCTGTTATGATTGACTTAACCTTTTTTTCGATTTTTTCTAAATCAGATTTTTTTGCATACTTTTTAGAAATGATGATTTTTTCAACTTGAGAAATTGGATCAATTTTTCTGTATTCTTCAACTTCTTCTTTAGTTCTATATTGTTGTGCATCAGACATTGAGTGTCCTCTGTATCTATATGTTTTAATATCTAATAGTGATGGACCTTTTCCAGCTCTTGCATGCTTAACACACTCGTCAATAGCATCAGCTACTTTTACTGGATCCATTCCATCAACTGGCATTGATGGCATTTCGTATGGCTCTCCTAATTTCCAAAGGTCTGCTTGACTAGTTGTTCTTGCTACGGAAGTACCCATTGCATATCCATTATTTTCGACTATATAAATTACTGGAAGTTTCCATAAAGCTGCAAGGTTTATAGATTCATGAAAAGCACCTTGTCTTATTGCTCCATCTCCCAAAAAACATAATGTAACACTATCTCTTTTAAAATACTTATCTCCAAATGCAATTCCCGTACCTAATGGAATTTGTCCTCCAACAATACCATGACCCCCAAAAAAGTTATATTTTTTTGAAAAAATATGCATTGAACCTCCAAGGCCTCCAGATGTTCCAGTTGCTTTTCCAAATAATTCAGCCATTACAAACTTTGGATCTTCTCCAAGGCCTATTGCGTGTACATGACTTCTGTATGAACTTATCATTCTATCTTTCTTTGGATCTGTTGAATGAAGACATCCCGCTAGGACTGCCTCTTGGCCATTATATAAATGAAGGAAACCTCTAATTTTTTGTTGTATGTATTTTGCCGCAAGCTTATCTTCAAACTTTCTCCACAGTAGCATATTCTCGTACCAATCTAAATAAGTTTTTCCAGTAATTTTTTTCATATAAATGAGTTAAAATCAGTTATTATAACACGAAGCAAAAATACTCTTTTCTTTAGTATATTGCAATAAAATTAGATTGGACACTAAAAAATTACATTCATTATTCGCTTCATCTGCTGGAGTGTCCATAGATACTAGAAGAATTAGTAAAGATGAAATATATTTTTCATTGAAAGGTGATAATTTCGATGGAAATAAATTTGCATTAGAGGCAATAAAAAAAGGAGCTAAATTCTCTGTAGTTGATGATATAAAATTAAAAAATGCAAATGATAAGATTATATATGTTGAAGATACTTTAAAGTCTCTTCAGGAACTAAGTAATTATCATAGATCTCTTTTTGACACGAAAGTAATTGGAATTACAGGAAGTAATGGTAAAACCACAACTAAAAATTTAATTTATTCAATTCTTTCACAAAGCTATGGTGTTATTAAAACAAAAGGTAATTTAAATAACCATATAGGAGTACCTCTTTCACTTTTGGATATTAATGATGATGTTGATATTGCAGTTATAGAAATGGGTGCTAATCATATAGGTGAAATTAAAACTTTGTGTGAAATTGCAATGCCAGACTTTGGATTAATTACTAATTATGGACATGCTCACCTTGAAGGTTTTGGAGGTTTTGAAGGAGTTATAAAAGGAAAAAGTGAAATGTTTGACTACCTAACTCAAAATTATGGTCATATCATTTTAAACAATGATGATATTATTCAAATTGAAAATTGCAAAGGGGATCTAGCAATAACTTTTGGAGAAAAAGAAGATTCTGAATTTATTTATAAATATAAAAAAGAGGAAAATGCTCTAATAATACAGAATGATGATGACAAATATAAATGTGAAATTTATGGTGACTATAATTTCTCAAATATTGCTGCAAGTATAACGATTGGTAAGTTTCTTGACTTATCAAGTTCCGAAATACAGAAAGGTTTAATCTCTTTTAAAAATGATTCAAATAGATCTGAAGTAATAAATTATGGAAATAATAAATTGTATTTAGATGCATACAATGCCAATCCAACAAGCATGAAAGCTGCTATATCTAATTTTGAAAACAATATTCTAAATAATAAAATTCTAATACTAGGAGACATGTTTGAACTTGGTAATTATTCAAGTAAAGAACATCAAGAAATTATTGATTTTATTGATAATAAAGATTATTTAAAAGTTTATTTGGTAGGAGAAAATTTCTATGATTGTCAAACTCAAAGTAATTATTTTGAGAGATTTAAATCTACTGAAGAAATGTTGAAGTCAGTTAAACTAATTGATTTTAGTTTGACAAATATTTTGATTAAAGGCTCTAGAGGAATAGGATTAGAAAAACTAATTAAAGACTAGCTCCATTAATAATTTCTTCAACTACATCTGGATTAAGAAGAGTTGATGTATCACCTAGATTTCCAGAATCATTACTTGCCACCTTCCTTAGAATTCTTCTCATAATCTTTCCAGATCTTGTTTTTGGTAGACCACTTACAATTTGAATTTTATCCGGTTTAGCTATAGGGCCAATAACTCTTCTTACTACATTTACAATTTCAGCTTTTATTGTATCATCTGAAGATTTAGAATTTATTATTACATATGCATAAATTCCTTCACCCTTAATATCATGAGGATATCCTACTACAGCTGACTCAATAACCTCTTCATGTTCATTAATAGCATTTTCGACTTCTGCNGTTCCCATTCTATGTCCAGAGACATTAATAACATCGTCAACTCTTCCAAGAATTCTTAAATATCCATCATGATCTCTTTTTACNCCATCTCCAGTAAAATACATTCCTTTATAATTTGAAAAGTANGTGTTTATANANCTTTGGTGATCTCCGTATGTTGTCCTTACAATTGATGGCCATGGAAATTTAATACAAAGATTACCTTGAACATTATTTCCAAGCAACTCATTTCCTTCAGAATCAACTATAACAGGTTGAATTCCAGGTAAAGGTAGTGACGCATGTGCAGGTTTGTTTGGAGTTATTCCTGCTAATGCTGATATCATTATTCCTCCTGTTTCAGTTTGCCACCAGGTATCAACCAACGGACAATTACCTTTACCAATATTATCATGATACCAATGCCATGCTTCTTCATTTATTGGCTCACCAACAGAACCTATTACTTTTAAAGAATCTAAGGAATTATTTTTTAATGGCTCTAATCCATGTGCCTGTAGAGCTCTTATAGCAGTAGGAGCAGTATAAAATTGATTGATTTTAAATTTATCTACTATATCCCAAAATCTACTCACATTTGGAAATGTTGGAACACCTTCAAACATGACAGTGGTTGCTCCACAAAGCAAAGGACCATAAACTATATATGAATGACCTGTAATCCAACCAACATCAGCTGTACACCAATAAATATCATTCTCATCATATTGAAATACATTTTGAAAGGTATAAGCCGAATATATCATGTAACCAGCAGATGAGTGAACTACACCTTTTGGTTTTCCGGTTGAACCAGATGTATAAAGTATAAATAACATATCCTCTGAATCTAATACTTCAGCTTCACAGACTTTTGGTTCTTCACTTATGCAATCATGCCACCAATGATCTCTTCCATTTATCATTTCTACATTTTGTTTTGTTCTTTCTAGAACTATAACGCTCTCTATTGTTGAACATTTTTCAAGCGCTTCATCTACAACTGGTTTGACCGGAATTGTTTTACTTCCTCTAAAATTTCCGTCTGAAGTCAAAACCATTTTTGCTTGACAGTCATTAATCCTATCAGCTAATGAAGTTGAAGAGAAGCCTGCAAAAACGACTGAATGAACAGCACCAACTCTAGCACATGCTAGCATTGCAATAGCAGCCTCAGGAACCATAGGCATATATATAATAACCCTATCTCCTTTCTTTATTCCTTTAGCTCTTAATGCATTTGAAAATCTACAAGTCTCTTCATAAAGCTCTTTATATGTAATATGAATTGGAGACTCTGATGGGTCATTAGGTTCCCAAATAATTGCTGTTTTATCTCCCCTTTCTTTTAGATTTCTCTCAAAAATATTTTCTGTGATATTTAGCTTAGCATTTTGAAACCAATTAATATTTACTTTTTCAAAATCCCAGTCAAGTACCTTATCCCATTTTTTTTTCCAAGTAAAAGATTCNGCAATTTCTGACCAGAATGATTCTGGNTCTTTCTCACTTAATTCATATTTTTTAAANTAATCTGAGAGGGACTTAATTCTTTGCATATCTATTTTGGATATCTTATACTTTCAACNAAAGCTTTAATTTTTTCTGGTGTTGGTTTTGTTAATCTTGATACAATTAAAGATACAATAAAGTTAATAATCATTCCAATTGTTCCAATACCTTCAGGAGATATTCCAAATAAATAATCCTCAGGNAGACCAATCCCTCCAAGCTGTGGTTTAAAATATAAAATATATAAAGCGGTAAATATAATACCTGTAAGCATTCCAGCAATTGCTCCTTCTTTATTCATTTTTTTATCAAAAATTCCAAGAATAATTGCAGGAAAAAAAGATGAAGCAGCTAAACCAAAAGCTAATGCAACTACTTCTGCAACAAAACCTGGCGGATTCAATCCAGCCAAACCAGCAGCTACTACAGCTACTGCAATTGAAATTCTTGCAGCCCAGAGCTCTCCTTTCTCTGATATATTTGGATTGATATTCTTTTTCAAAAGATCATGAGATATTGAAGTTGATATAACCAATAAAAGTCCTGCTGCAGTTGATAAAGCAGCAGCTAATCCACCCGCTACAATTAATCCAATAACCCATGGAGGTAAATTAGCAATCTCAGGGTTAGCTAATACCATAATATCATTATCAATTGTTAATTCATTAACCTGAGTATCTGCAACATATTGAATCACACCATCTCCATTCTTATCATCAAACTCAAGTAATCCAGTATTCTCCCAATTAGTAAACCAAG
>JGI26273J51734_10001610_pt1 | contig 11879 bp, 10 predicted proteins | sample SaaInlV_125m_DNA_FD_51734 | JGI IMG/M metagenome (IMG submission 51734) | reverse complement strand
CCTCGCCCTGACCTCGATGTGGAGGCTTCGCGCGCCGTCGAGCGGTGCGCGTCGCACGCCTCGGCTTCGTGGCGCGCGTGGATGTCCGACGCGGAAGTCGCGGACGGACTCTCCCTCCTAAAAGAGTGCGTGGCATTCGCCGCGGCCTCCGGAGACGCACACCAGGTGAGTGAGCTCATCGCGGTCGCGACCAGGGAGGAAGAACGCCTGTCTTCTGCGAGGGCTCTGATAAAGCGCGCGCACAGTGCCGTCGGGAAGGCTAAGCGCGACGCCGTCGCGCGTGTCGCCGCGTCGTCGCGCGCGTGCGGCGCGACCGCCGTCTTTTGCGAAGCGTTCCTNGAACACTTCCGCCGCGCGGGCTTCGACTCGCCCGACGGACAACGCGTGGCGCTCGGCCTCATCGATATCATCAGTGCGCTGGAGCCCTTGAGCTCCGTCGACGCGTCGCAAAGCGCCGCGGTCGTGCTGAGCGCCTCCATGCACGCGTTGCGCGACGTCGTTTTCCACCCTCGCGGGATGCCTTTGGCGCTCTCGACTCGCGCGATGCGGGTCCTCATGGCGCACTACCGGAGGTGCACGACGGTGAGCGAGCGCGTGATGAACGTCTCGGATTTGCTCGTTGAGACGGTGCCTCACGTCGCGCGTGGCGTGCTTCTCGATGCGACACACGCGCTCGTGACAACCTTTGAGGCGGACCTTTTGCGATCCGGCGGAGCGCGCGACCTCGACGACGACGCCGCGCTGGACGCGACAACGGCGGCGCAGGAAGTGATCAACGCCGTGTTGATTCACACCCGAATGAAACGGAAAGCGGATTCGGGGGGTGCCGTGGAAGATGAGCGCGTGAGAAGCACCATCGGCGTTCCCGCGTTCGCGTCGTCTGCTGTGCGCGTCGCGCGACTGTGCCTCGACGTGGCCCGCCGCGAATCCGCGAGCTCCGAGCTCGCCGCCGCGGGGGACGGTTTGCGACGCGCGGTCGAGACGCTCCTTCGGCGCCGAATCCTCCCCGAGAAGACCTACCGCGAGGTGGAGCCGTGGCACAGAGAAGTTTTCTTCGAGAGCGTGGAGGAGGTCAAACGGGTGTCGCGAACGGGTGCGACTTTGGCGAAGAAAGTGCGCTGGAACAACGACTGGCCCGAGCACGTCGACGCGAAACCCGCGCCGGAGGAGGCCGCCGATTTGTTGGGACAGCTCGCGACGACCGCCGACGCCGTCGGCGACCGTCCCGTGGAAGGAGAAGACCCGGAGGAAACCAAGGTGCCGAAGAAGAAGAAGGTCAAGAGGAAACACAGGAACCCGTTCGTTCAGGCGCTTAGGGAAACAGAAGGGAAGAAATATCGCTCACACGAGTGGGACGACCTCGAGGACTTCGTCGTGTGCAAGCCCGGCCGGAACTATCGAAAGCTCCTCGGCTTAGGCGACCGGCGCTCGATTTCCCCGTCCAGAAGACGGGAAGACGGCGCCCCAAGGCTCAGATTTCACGAGCGCACTCGAGAGTTGCTTTACGAAAAGGCGAAGGCGGGGACGCTGGGTGAGCCTGACATGGGGCAGTTTTACAGGGGCACGCGGAACGCGTGGTACTGCATGAAGTGCCACTCGTGCATGAACCCCCAGAACAGGCGGAAGTGCGAGGTGCTTCCCGCCGACGGAAAACCGCCGGGATACGTGGAGGATCCTGAAGACGAGGAGGCGGAGGAAGAAATGGCCGAGGAGGAAATGCCTGAGGGACAAATGCACATGGCCGAGGAGGAGATGGCTGAAGAGGAAATGCCCGAGGAGCGGGCGCGGGCGGGCGAAGTAGCAAACTAGCGAGCAATACGTCATAGAACAATCGGTGGTGAACTCACTCTTCCAACAGGACCACGTCCACCGAGTCGTGCGCGCCCTGCAACAGCATCTCCCCTTCGAAGTGGATGACTTTGCGTTTCTTGGCTGCACGAAGCGTGCCCACGAGAGCCTCGAAGATGTTCTGACAGCGATCGTCGGCGAAGAGCACACCGAACTTCACCTGCGCGCGGTTGGAAAAACGTATCGCGTGCGGTTAGCGTTGAGTTCAGCACCTCGGGGTGCTTCGAAGATCGGAGGCTAAGGGAGATATCGCGGGGTGTCGGACGGGCACTTACCGAAGTCTTGCCATCGGGACCTTTCCCGCCGAGACGCTTGATTTCCTCCACGAGTTGCTTCACCTCTGCTTCGACGTCGAGCCCCATGACGCGTGCTCGGCGCGCTTTTGAATGAGCCCAAGATGAAACGAGCGTGCGCAGAAGTTACGTTTCAAAGTTGTGGAGTTATCACCTGTAGTTTACAAAGCCGAGCCTATCGCTCAATCCTTCTTCTCTGGACTCTTTGCAGCGTCTCCCGAAAGACCATCGAGCGCTTTATGTGTCGCGGAGAGGAACTCCTCGACCTGCTGCACCACGTGCGTGGCGCTCACCCGCATTTTCAGCGCGAAAGTGGCCACCTTCGCATCCGGTCCGTTCACGGCGTTCTTGCAAGGAAACGTGAGCCCCTTGCCACCCTCCATCTTGGTGAAGGTCTGCCCCTTCCACATGGCCGCGTTGAGGATAAGTCGGTAGTTCCCCTTCGCACGCATCACCATGCGCGCGCCACCATCTTTACCACGGTTCAGACGCATCTCTCCTCTGCCCCGCTCTTTCCACGACGGCGCCTTGCCCTCTTCGGTGACGAACTCGTACAGCGCTCCGTCCGTCGTGAAGAGGACATCCTCGTCCTCCTCGCCGGTGGTCACGTCCTCCTGCTGAAGCGTGATCACGGGCTTAGTCTCCGCGGGAGTGCTCTCAGGAACGGCATCGTCGTCGTCGTCACCCCCGGCATCGTCTGCGGATGTCGTTTTGCCGAAGAGTTGCTTGGGCTTGTTCCCGTCGCCGAACACGGAGGACAGCGCTGGAAAGCCGCCTTCGGTGGACCCTGCAGCCTTGGCGAACCCGCCAAACCCACCGCCACTGCTGAACCCACCGAAACCTCCACCCGGCGCCGCGCTTCCGAACCCCTCGCCGGCGGGCTTCGCGGATCCGAAGCCCCCGAAGCCACCGAACGCACTGATGGTCGCGGCACCGCTGCCGAACAGGGGCACGGCCGCAGGCTTGGCGTCCTCCTTCTTCTCATCCGCAGCGGGTTTTGTATCTGCAGCGCCCACCACGGTGGATTCTTTCTCATCCGCTCCGTTCTCCACCTTAGGCTCTTCTTCCTTAGCGACCTTAGCCTCGGATTTCTCGGCGTCGGCATCATCGGATTCCTCTTCGCGGCTTCGTTTGGCGCCGACCTTCGGTGACGCTTTACCGGCCATGATGGTTCGCTCGCGGTGCCTGCCACCGCGCACAAGAGTTTGAACGGGAAGAACTTGCAGGCACACGGTGAACTTTTTCCACCTCGAAGCCGCGCAGGACTTTTTGCGAACCAAATGCCTGACGTGTTCCGAGATTCTTGAGCAGTTGAGGGGGCTGCAAAAATCAAAGTGAATGAAGTCTTTCGTTGTTGTTGAGAGGAGCAAAAAAGGCACCCATCGGGGCTTGACGAGCTTTGAGGAGCCGCGCCCACCGGTCGTACCGTGCTTGAGAGTGCGGTGTGAGGGCGCGGAGGTGGAGACATACACGATACGTTACCGTGACACACTATTTCTCGTGGAAAGGCGGTCGTCGGCGCTCACAGGCGTGGCACGCCGAGCGTCTTTACTCGTTCGGCGCTGAGAAGCAACGAAGGCTGCAACAATGGAGGACGCTCGAGGCGTGCATCGCGAACCGCTCCTGGAATTCGTCGAGGACTGGGGGAACGTTGCCAGAGGAGTTATGGATGACCCGGGAGATGCACCAGGTCCCCTTCACGCTCCAGTGTGTGTCGTCACCGCGATGGAGGAGGACGTTCGCCTCGAGGATTTAGGGGTCGCACTGAACCCGGCTTTCAGCAAGCTTGTTGTTGTTTTCGCGCAGCTCTCCACGGAAACCGCGAGGCTACGGAGAGCAGCGGAGGATACTTTGTTCCCGGCTTTAGCTATCTTTGGCGAGCATCCGCATATCGACGGCTCGGACGCCGGCCTTCCCGAAGGCGAGGTTCAGGTGGCGCTTGCACGGTCCTTGAAGCATCTTCAAGACGTCGTGCTTTTTCTCGAACAAGTATACGCGGTCGCGCTGAATTTATTCGAACAGCTGTCCGCCTTGTATACCGACATTCCTCGGGTTTATTCGCCCTTGCAAGCCGTGCGATTATCTACTGCATTTCTGGCACTCGGTGAGTGCCTCGGTTTGGCCGCGGGCTTGGATGAGGCGGTGACGGTGAACACCGCTCTACCGGTGGCATTCGACGCGTTCAGACGTATGCTGTCAGCAATCCGAGCGACCCCGGCTAGTTTCCCCGCAGAGGAAGTCGGCGACCTTGAGGGCATCGAGTCGATCGTCGATAATTTAGAATCGCGCATCTTAGCTGCAAACGCGTTCGACATCATCGTCGATAAGCTCGTTGGTCTGATGGGAGAGGGAGGACATCCGCAGCATTTCTTAGACCAAATGTCGAAAACCGCGTTTGACGGCGTAAACGAGATGACCGCTCGGCTTTTGACCAAAGGAGAGAGGCCTTCAGACAGGACAAACCTCGTGTCGCTGATGTGTTTGACGGTTCTGCATTCTCGATTGGTACCACTTCAGGTTGATCAGCGGCTTTGCAAAGTGGTTTGGGACGTGCGCAAATCTGCCATCATGCTTCCGGTTTCCAGGATACACCTCATACAACCCGTGGAGTTCCTGTGCCGGTATTTGCCGACTTCGGCCATTGAACTTGGGCCTTCACAACCATTAGAGGTGGCGCATCAAGCAAAATACGACGCGCTCGATCGAATCGTTACTGACTTGAAGAAGGACCTTTCCATGTTACTCGTGGAAGGCGCGGCGTGGATTGCGAATCTGGAAATAAAACTGGCGGTGAGCGAGGAGAACATGAAGGCTGTGTTCGGCCGGCGTATACGTTTGCTAAGCGACGGCATTCATATTGCACATCGGATACGAAACCGTGTACAAGAAACCATCCATCTGCACGACGTGCTGGAGGCCCCGTTGACAGACGTCGAGCTACGAATGCTCGCCCGAGGTCTAGAACTTCTCCACGGAATCAAGAGTTCATACAGGAGGCATAACACAGAGCTTGCGCTCGAACTACAGCACCTGCTTGGTTTTGCCCTCGACCGTCTGACGATGCTGGTTGTCCCAGCCAAGCAAGTCCTCGAGGAAGCCCTTACGTCAGTCGTCTCCGGTTGGAGTCGCATGCAAATCACGCTTTCGGGAAAGTGGACGGGTGCAGAACTTGCTCGTGAAGACGCTGTTGCAGCAGCCAGCCTTGCCGAGAACGTACTTTCGGGACCGGCAACAAAACAGAGGTACGAGAGCTTTGAAGTCAGCTGAGCCTTGACGATCGTGAAACAGGCATAACGCCCGCAACTGACGACACTTCCCTCTCACGCACAGACTCAAATTAATTCGACTTTGTTTCGACATATTGGAGGACGCATACGTAATGAGTGACGAAACCTCAGAGGACGCAGATGAACTCATCGTACGTGACCTGCAGAACAAAAATTCAACGCGCGCTAAAATATGCATTCTTTCAGCGCTGACTCTGCTTTTCATTCAACGCGCAGGACTTGATCGATTTGCTCGCAAACATGGACGTGCGAGCTAACGACGCATGCGACACGTCATTCCTTTATAAGTGCGGCGACTTATTCCCCGCGTGCTTAGCAGACATCTACGACAAGCCAGATGAGGTACGACCAAATGATTTCCGACTGACGAGCGCCGAAGAACAAGAAGCTAACATATTTGAATCCTTTTCTCTACGTTAAAGGCGCATCGTCTTCAACTGCTCATCCAAGCGTTCAGCGCGTCAATTGAGCTTTTGAATCGAGGAGAAGCCTCGAATCAACAGATTGCCGCATTTGAGCAAGAGCTTCTCGATGCTCTTGACGATGAAATCATCCGTCCTCTCTGTGTGGACATTGAGAAAGATTTACGTCAACACATTCACTCAGCTCGTTCTGGCGGAGCCGTCAACGTTGAGGTGAAGGATATTGGTAAGTTTCTGCGAGTCATTCCGCTGCGTGTCGGTATGAAAGAGTTCGACATTCGGAGTCAGGTTGCGTTTTGTTTGAACGCTTCATTCTACAATCATCCGGCGGTATCCATTGATGACGTGAAGATGCGTGAAGATATGCGCAGCCTTGCGATTGGTAAGTATGGGCTTCCGCTTGCTGAGGATGAGCATCCCGAGCAAAAGATTGAAGGGGGCATCGACGCGCTTGAAGTAATCAGGGACGTTCATCTGTTTGTTTCGGAGTACAGTTACGATTTCCACTCTCAATGCTACGTTGAGAGGGCGAAGAGGAGCGGCTTCGGCATTCAACACGTTTCGAGCTCGATACGGAGGCATGGCATTGGCTTCACCTATTCGGTGATCAGTTCCGTGCATGAATATCTCACGCAGCGCTTTCAGCAGTTCAGCCAACTGTTGTTTGACGACAAAATCAGGAGCGTTATGGCGAAGGAATCCAGGACATTCAGACGAGAACAATCTGGACCTAAAGCATTCAATAGCGCGGCAACTCCTGCGCCATCGAGGGATTATTCTATGGTGAGTATTTTCGCTGCTGTGTCCGCTGCTTGAATTTTTTATTCTCTCGCGCGCGTATTATTTGTTTCTGACGCTTTCGTCCCGTGCCCTCAGGATCGCTCGGTGCGATTACTTCGAGATTTCCGCAGGTTAGCCCTCGCGGAAGACGGCTCGACGTTTCCTGAGAAGTTCCGTCTGCTCGTCACCGACATCGGCAACGCGTTGGGCTGCCTTCGCTTGTTGAGATTGGGCATAATGCACTCGTCCGCTCACGAAGCAAAGTTTTTCCCTGGTCTCAAGAGTTCCTCTCGTGTATTCGAGGCTGCCGCCAAGTCGGATGGGATGCCTGCAAGCACAGTGGAGGCGGCGAAAACTTTGGACGATGAGCTCGAACTTTTACGGAAGCACACTGCGCAGGGCACCAACTTTTTCAACGTTCTCGTAGATGAATTCGCAGGCAAGCTTGAGGACATCGACGATGAGCACTTGAATGATTTTCATCTCATGATTCCTGCTCTGAGCTTGCACGCGGTGGAATCTGTGGTCTCCATCAGGGAGAAACTCGCGCGACGAGGAAAGGAAGAATCGGCGAACTTTGCGGACGATGGGTTCGCCCTCGGCAACGCGTTTCTGCTCTGTGTCCTTGATCAAAGCACAGCCTTTGATAGGTTAAATTGGAAGAACACCGTGTTGAGCTTTTACACGGATGAAAAAGCGAAAGAGGCGGCGACGAACAAGGATCAGGACGCACGGGTCCCCTCGGACGACGCTGCTTCAGATGACGAATCTGACTCCCAGATAAAGTTGGGAAAGATTCAAGAGACGATTGACGAATTCCTGCTCCTGCATTTCTGCCTCGAGAGCGCGCGCACGTTCCTTAATCACTCTTAGCTTCCTGTAGTCTAGCTAGCATACTTCCATCATTTTAGATTTAGCTGAAGAAAACGCCTTCGCCGTGGTGGAACAGCCTGCCCGTCGTCATACACACTCATTCGGCTCGTCCTCTGGCAAACTTTGATTAATTTAATTTTCGTTTGCCCAAAATCTCGCTGGCAGCAAAATCCATTTCGGCGGCCCGCCGCTTTCGGAAAAGCGATCGGATATCCACTATCNGATCGTCGCGCGTCGACGCCAGTGTTCGCGCGCTTCCCGCACGCGTCGCCCGTCAGTCGTTCTGACGTTGTACTACTTGCAGCAGTACACAACGCCGCACACACGGTGCTCGCCTCTCATCACGTAGGTCAGCCAACATGTCCGCTTTCGCGATGCAATCGGTCGCCCGGTCCACCGCCGCCCTCAAGCCCCGCGTGACCAAGCGCGGCGCCAGCGGTGTCCGCCGCGCCGTGAGCTTCAGGGCTTCCGCCCCCGGTTACAAGGACCACGGTCCTGGCTACTCCGGCTCGGAAGAGAAGCTGTCCCTTGAGCCCATCAAGAAGATTGAGGGCACCGTCACCCTCCCTGGCTCCAAGTCCATGTCCAACCGCATCTTGCTCCTCGCCGCGCTCGCTGAGGGCAAGACCAAGGTGCTCAACCTTCTGGACTCCGATGATATTCGATACATGGTCGGCGCGCTCGAGAAACTCGGCCTTGAAATCACGGAGGATCGCGAGAACAACATTCTCGAGATCGTCGGCTGCGGGGGCAAGATCCCCGTAGAGGGCGCTGAGCTCTTCCTCGGTAACGCGGGCACTGCCATGCGTCCCCTCACCGCCGCCGTCGCCGCTGCGGGGAAAGGCACCTTCGTCCTCGACGGCGTCGAGCGCATGAGGGAGCGCCCTATCGAGGACCTCATCGTCGGCCTCAAGCAACTGGGCGTCGATGCTGAGTGCACCATGGGTACGGGCTGCCCCCCTGTCAAGATTGAGGCCAACGGCATTCCCGGCGGCCGTGTCGAGATCAAGGGCTCCGTCAGCAGCCAGTATCTCACCGCGCTGCTCATGTCTTCCCCGCTCTCCACCGGAGACATCGAGATAGTCATCACCGACACCCTCATCTCCAAGCCTTACATTGACATGACTATCAAGCTCATGGAGAGGTTCGGCGTGGAGGTTGGTGTCTTCGACGACATGCAGCGCTTCGTCATCAAGGGTGGTCAGACGTACAAGTCCCCTGGTGAGGCGTTCGTGGAGGGTGACGCGTCTTCGGCGTCGTACTTCCTCGCGGGCGCGACCATCACCGGCGGCACGATGAGGGTGATCGGTTGCGGCACGGATTCGCTCCAGGGAGACACCAAGTTCGCGGAAACCATGGAATTGATGGGCGCGAAGGTGGAGTGGGGCAAGAACGACGTGACGGTGACTGGCCCCGGCGGCAAGCTCACTCCCATCGACGTGAACATGAACAAAATGCCCGACGCTGCCATGACCCTCGCGGTGGCTGCGCTTTTCGCGGACGGCGCGACCACCATTCGCGACGTCGCGAGCTGGAGGGTGAAAGAGACGGAGCGCATGATCGCGATTGTCACGGAGCTCCGCAAGCTCGGTTGCGATGTGTTTGAGGGTGAGGACTACTGCGTGATCACTCCTCCTGAGAGTGGTAAGATCAACGAGGGCGTCGATATCGATACCTACGACGATCACCGCATGGCCATGGCTTTCTCTCTCGTGGCGTGCAGCGGCACCGGGGTCAACATCAAGGATCCCACGTGCACGAAGAAGACGTTCCCGACGTATTTCGACGCGCTCAAGGAAGTGTGCACCGAGTGAATGAATTTTTTATATCAATGAACTACGAGAGAACTACCCCATCAAAGAATACGTTGCGCATCCCTCCCCTCACTGGGGCGGCTGCTGCATCTGCTCCATGCTCTGCGCGTTGAGCTCTCCGAACCGCATGCTGACGCGCGAAGAGTGTTTCAAGAACTTCTCGCAGCACTTGCTCACGCATCTCTCCTCATCCTTCTCCAGCGTCTTCCTACGAAAGCTCTGAACGCAGGTGCTGAAACACTTCTCCACGAGGTTGTTATACATCCTGAGGCTGTCTCGCGTCTGCATGCCCTCAATCATGGCAGCCATCTTCTTCTCTTCCTCCGGAGACGGCGCGAGGCCGCTCATCGGGTCCATCTCGGAACGACCTAGGGTTAATCGATCTGCGCTCTCGGCGATTACTCGGAGCAAGAAGCCGCTCTCGGTCCTCGCACGCGTCTACGATGTGATCGAGACGATTCGTTCACGCGTTGAACGTTTGACGGTCCCACTAACTTGGGCACCGCGCGTCGAAGAGTGTCCGTGGCGCCGCGAAACTCAGATCAAGTTTCTGCCGGCCAGGTCACGTTTCGTGAATCGACGTCGCGCGGTTTGCGGCGCTGCCACTGCAGAGAAATCTGGCAGGGTCCTTTCCGACAAGCCCCCGCGAGGAAAGGCGCACTGGTAGATGCGCGTGGAGTGAGCAGCATAGAGACCCGTCGAATGTTGTTGCAGTACGTTGAGGCACTGTGTGCGAAGCGCCTCGTGCTTGCGAGCGCTTCGCCGCGGAGACGGGAGATCCTGAGCAACTTGGTGCGTTTTCCTTTTCCCTTTCGGGGCAGCGTGCCTACTTCCAAACATCTCCCTGCAGCTCAGCTGACCCACGAGCGCTTTGCTTTCACAGGGTTTGAAGTTCGACGTCGTCGTCTCTAAGTTCGACGAGGACCTCGACAAATCGCAGTTCCCCTCCGCGGCGGACTACGCGAAGGCGACGGCCACGCACAAAGCTCTCGAGGTGGCAAATCGAATTGAGAAAGAAGAGGAGGAAGGTTCTACGCCGTTCATGATCGTGGGAAGCGACACGGTGGTGGAAGCGCCTGACGGAACCATCATGGAGAAGCCTGGAAACGACGAAGAGGCGATGAGGATGCTTCTGTCCCTGCAGGGTGTGACGCACCAGGTTCACTCGGGGGTTGGCATCGTGTTTCCAGACCCGGCGCGCCCTGACAGCAAGCTCGTGAAGTCTTTCGCAGAGACGACGCGAGTGACGTTTGCGCCGCTGCAAGAGGCTGAGATGAGGGCGTACATCAAAACGGGGGAGCCCTTCGATAAGGCTGGAGGTTATGGTGCGTGCTTTCTCTCACGTGGTCACTCGAACACTCGTATGAACACTGCGAATCTCTTTTATTCACACGTCGTCGCTGTGCTTCTCGCGCTCTATGAAAACAAACTGCTGACATCTCGTGTCTGTCTCTTCCGCGCGCAGGTATCCAAGGTCCAGCAGGCGCGTTTGTTAGCTCCATCACCGGGTGTTACTTCAACGTGATGGGTTTCCCTGTACACAAATTTGCGAGCAAGTTGTCTACGATGATCGAGGAAGGGGAGGTGAAGCTGTGAAAAAAGCCACGCGCGGGTCCACCCGGAAGCCGCGGGCGCTCATCGGGTTTCCGGCGTGATGGGCGAGTTGACCGGTTTCCCGGGAACCGCCGGCTCCGGCGCAGCTGGCAGCCTGAGGACTGCCTCGGCGCCGGTGCTGCACGCGAGAGTTTCTGTGGACTTGTCCATCTCGAACGCCTGGAGCTCGTCCTTGTAGTTGGTGAGAGAGTAATTCGTCGCGGCGGCGGCGCCCCGCAAGCGCACGAGCGCGCGGTCATAGGCGCGAGCGGCGGCGCCCTCTTCGTTGTAAAGCCCGAGGTAGATGTGCTTAGACCCGGGCATCCCGATCCTCGCCTCCCACCTGCCGTTGGGGTGGTGCGTGACGCCGCGAAAACCCGACGATCCGCGTGCGAACCCCTGGCTCTGCCTGCGAATCGCCATGACGAGCTCCTCGAGTCCGACGCTCTGCATGAAGGAGTCGAGCTCGGAGTACTTGCTGGCGGGAAAGTTGAGCTTCACCTTGCGCGCGCCCTTGGTGCCCTTGCACTTCATCGCGGCGACGTCGTACGCCTCAGCAGCGTGTTCCTCCTTCTCGTAGCCACCCAAATACATCTGTTTCCCCGTTTCCTTGACCCAAATGTGCGCCTCCCACCGGCCGCTGCGCTTGTGCTTCGTGACGCCGCGGTACTGGCTCGAGCGCTGCTTCCCGTTGGGGCCGAGAGCCGACTCGGGCTCGCGGTTGGGCGTCGCCGCCGACTGCAGGTTGTGGATGTTCACCAGCTCGTTGGTCGTCTCTCCGGGCGCGAGCGGCTTGCTCGTGGCACTGCCGCTGCTGGCGTTATCCGAACCCCCCGTGGGTCTCTTGCCGCCGGTTTTCGCGCGCTTGCTCGCGGGCGCCGGCTTCGCGCGACTCCCCGTGCTAGTTCGCTTCGCGGTCGTGGGCTCGCCCGCCGCAGGCGGCGGAGTGACGACGCTGGATTTCAGCAC
>JGI26273J51734_10001605_pt1 | contig 11900 bp, 11 predicted proteins | sample SaaInlV_125m_DNA_FD_51734 | JGI IMG/M metagenome (IMG submission 51734) | reverse complement strand
ATCATCTTCATCATCTTCATCATCTTCATCATCTTCATCATCTTCATCATCTTCATCATCTTCATCATCTTCATCATCTTCATCATCTTCATCATCTTCATTGCTTTGACTTTCAGATTGTCTATCAAAGTCATCTATACTTTCTTTAAGCCATTTTTCTTCTTTTGATGTTTCATCTTGTGTGTCTTCAATATTATCATCGTCAAAATCAGAAATGGAAAAGAAAAAAGATTGACTAGATAGTTCATCCCCAAATTTTGTAACGGAGACTTCAAAATTATAATCACCAGGGTAATCAGGAATAAAGATCATTTCTTGGCCACTGTTTTTATACTTAAGGTCTTTTGGGCTTAATAAACTTCCATCAGGCTGACCCATAATAATCCAATTATAACCTACGTTAGTTTCTTCAAGATTTTCTTCTGCTGCAATTGAGATAATCTGTCCGACTTGGCCTTCAACTCCTTTGCCACCACAAGATACTAAAAGTATTAAAAGTGATATATATAGTATTCTTCTCATTTAAGTGAATTTTTATTTGTTAGCTATAAGTTCACTCTCTGAGAAGAAAAATCCAATCTCTTTTTTAGCATTTTCATCAGAATCTGATCCGTGAACTGCATTTTCTCCAATACTAGTGGCAAAATCCTTTCTAATACTGCCAGTTTCTGCTTCATCTGGGTTTGTTGCACCAATGGTTTTTCTCCATTCTTCAACTGCATTTTCTTTTTTTAGTGCTAAAACCATGCAGGGTCCTGACGACATAAACTCTGTGAGCTCTCCAAAGAAAGGCCTTTCTGAATGGACATCATAAAATCCTTCTGCTTGTGACTTTGTCATTCGTAGTAGTTTTGCGCTTACGATGCTAAAACCAGAAGTAAGTATTCGGTCATAAATTTTACCAGTATTGCGATTTCTAACTGCATCTGGTTTTATCATTGCAAAGGTCATATTTTTCATTTTTTATCCTAATTTTATTGTTTTAATTCATTAAAGATTTCATTAATGCGCCAATGTCAGCAACCGATTCGGAAACGGCAATATCGCATTTTTCTAAAAAATCCATTTTCGCTTTTGCTGTGTCATTTCCACCTGAAACAATTGCCCCAGCATGTCCCATTCTTTTGCCTGGGGGAGCAGTTTGGCCAGCAATAAATCCAGCAATGGGTTTTGACATATTCTCTTTTGCCCACTGAGCAGCTTCAATCTCCATTTGACCGCCAATCTCTCCAATAATAACAACGCCTTCTGTCTCTGTATCTTTTTGGAATAACTCTAAGCAGTCTTTCATTGAAGTACCAATAATAGGGTCACCACCAATTCCTATAGCTGTTGTTTGACCAAGGCCTGAATTTACAAGCTGATCAATAGCCTCGTAGGTTAATGTTCCTGACTTTGACACTACTCCTATATTACCTTTTTGGCATATGAAACCTGGCATAATACCAAGTTTGCATTCATCTACAGTTATAATTCCTGGGCAATTTGGACCAATGAGCCTAGTCCCATTCTTTTCAACGACTTGCTTTACTTTTACCATATCTTGGATAGGGACACCTTCAGTTATGCAAACNATTAGATCGATGCCAGCATAACTCGATTCNATAATAGCATCAGCAGCAAAGGGGGGAGGTACGAAAATAATTGAAGTATTAGCANCTGTATCTGTAACAGACTCCTCAACAGAGTTGTAAACATTNATNGTCTCATCAATCGTCTTNTGACCACCTTTCCCAGGTGTTACACCTCCAACTANATTAGTTCCATATTCTAACATCTGTTTTGTATGAAATTCACCTTCAGCTCCAGTAATGCCTTGAACAATAACTTTTGAATTTTTATTTACGAGTATTGACATATTTATCCTTTAATTATTTATGGCTTTAACCGCTTTTTCTGCAGCATCTTTCATTCCAGTTGCGGGAATAACAGATACATCAGAATTTGATAGAATTTCTTTAGCTTCCTCTGCATTGGTACCACTTAGTCGTACAATTACGGGTACGTTTAAGCCTAGCTCACCAACAGCTTGCACAACGCCCCTAGCTACTCTATCGCAGCGAACTATTCCCCCGAAAATATTGATTAAAATAGATTTTACATTTTTATCTGATAAAATAATTCTGAATCCATTTTTTACAGTTTCTGCGCTCGCTGTTCCACCAACATCTAAAAAGTTTGCTGGTTCTCCTCCAGCTATTTTTATTATATCCATCGTCGCCATGGCTAGTCCAGCCCCATTAACCATGCATCCTACGTTACCATCTAATTTGATATAATTTAAGTTATATTGACTTGCTTCGATTTCCATTTCATCTTCTTCACTTAAATCTCGCATATCCAAAATTTCTTTTTGTCTAAAAAGTGCATTACTATCAAAATTAAATTTCGAATCAAGAGCGATGATTTTATCATCTTTTGTAACNACTAAAGGGTTGATTTCTAAAATTGAAGCATCATTTTNTTGATAGCATTCATACATTTTATAAAAAATCTGAACAGCTTCTTTAAAAGCATTTCCGCTTAGACCCAGACCAAAAGCTAATTTTCTGATTTGAAAAGACTTGATGCCCACTAAGGGATCAATCCATATTTTAATTATTTTTTCTGGGGATTCGGCCGCAACTTTTTCAATTTCAATTCCACCTTCAGAAGATACCATGAAGACATCCATTTCTTTAGTCCTATCAAGAGTGATAGCAGCATAAAATTCATCTTTAATATTGACACCGCTCTCCAAATAAAGCCTTTCCACTATTTTGCCATCGTCTCCAGTTTGATGTGTAATTAAGTTCATCCCAAAAATATTTTTTATGTGCTTTTCAGCATCAAGCTTATTCTTGGCAATTTTTACACCACCACCTTTGCCTCTGCCGCCTGCATGTATTTGTGCTTTGATTGCTACTACATCTGAGTCAAGTTTATCATAAGCTTCCAAAGCTTCATTGANGCTCATTGCAGGAATGCCGATGGGGATATTTATTTGATGCTTTTTAAAAAGTTGTTTTCCTTGATATTCATGAATTTTCATAATTAATTCCTAATGATTGTACCTGATTTTTGNTTAAGTGCTTTTTTAATGTTGTCAATAGATGTGATAACTACCTTCTCACCATGATGCTTTAAAAAATGAAGNGCAGCTTTAATTTTAGGTTTTATTGTTCCTTCTTGAAAAGTATTTTTTTCGTAAAGAGCATTTAATTCCTTTGAATTAATTTGTTTAATCGGAGAAGCATCTTCTTCGCCGAAATTACGATAAAGATAATCAATATCACTAATAATCCACAATTCTTGTGCTCGTATTATTCTGCCCATTTTTGCTGCAGAGAAATCTTTATCAATAACAGCATCAAGTCCTTCAATTTTATTATCTTTGTTATTGAAAACTGGTATTCCTCCTCCGCCAAATGCTATGACGATTGTACCTCTATCAACCAGGGCCTTAATTGACTTTCCATGCATAATGAATTCAGGCATAGGGGAGGGGACTACTCTTCGCCATGAGCCTGGTTCTTGCTCTTTAATTGACCAACCGAGTTTTGCAGCAAATTTATCAATTTCTGTTTTTGTATATCGTGGTCCTATAAATTTTGTTGGGTTATTGATACTTTGATCATCCTTATCAACAATAACTTGAGTTACTAAGGTAACAACTTCTCGATCAACTGATTTTTCTCTAAGTTCATTTTGAAGTGTTTGTTGAACCATATAACCTATTTGGCCTTGTGTGTTTGCTACGCAAATACCAAGGGGAAGAGGAGGTATTGTATCGCTAGTCAAATCCATTCTAAGTAATTCATCTCCAACTTGCGGTCCATTACCATGTGTAATGCAAATATTATAATTCAAATCAATAAATTCAGATAAATTATTCATTGTCTTACGAGCTAAACTAAATTGCTCAGTCACGCTACCTGCGCTTCCTTTAGGAGATAAACTATTACCACCAAGAGCAATCATTATTGTTTTATTTTGCATTTATTATTTCTCTAAAAANGAATATTTATAATCCTTTGGAGGATTAAGATTCTCTTTGATAGTCCTTACAGATACCCATCTCATAAGATTGAGCTCAGAGCCAGCTTTATCATTCGTTCCTGATCTTCTACTTCCGCCAAAAGGTTGTTGTCCAACTACTGCGCCAGTGGGTTTGTCATTTATGTAAAAGTTTCCAGCAGAGTGTTTGAGTTTATTTTGAGTTTCATTTATAACTTTTTTTTCTGAAGCGATTATGCATCCGGTTAAAGCATAGTCACTAGTTGTATCAACTAGCCGTATCGTTTCTTCCCAATTTTCAGGTTCATATACATATATTGTCAAAACTGGTCCAAATATTTCTTCTGTCATTGTTTTAAACTTTGGATCTGAAGTTAGAATTATTGTTGGTTCAATAAAATACCCTATTGAATCATCGTATCCTCCACCAAAAATGATTTCTGCATCACTATTACTCTTAGCGTAGTCTAAATACTGAGCTATATTTTTAAAAGATGATTTATCAATTACAGCATTCATGAAATTTGTAAAGTCGTTAGGAGCACCTATCTTAATTGTACTCAGCTGTTTAATGAGCTTTTTTTCAACAGATGACCAAATTGTCGAAGGTATATAAGCCCTTGACATAGCAGAACATTTTTGACCTTGATATTCGAATGCTCCTCTAACCATGGCTGTNACAAGCACTTCTTCATCACAAGAACTATGAGCCAGGCAGAAGTCTTTACCTCCGGTTTCTCCGACTATNCTAGGGTAGGATTTATAATTGTCAATTTTTGAACCAATTGTTTTCCANATGTGATTAAAGGTTTTNGTAGACCCAGTNAAATGNACACCAGCAAGCTTAGGATGATCTAAAATTGGACCACCAACAACATTACCATCACCAGGTAAAAAATTAATTACACCATCTGGTAGACCTGCTTCCTTGAACATCTCCATTAGATAGTAGCATGCTAAAATTGCTGATGAAGCCGGTTTCCACAATGAAACATTTCCCATTAAAGCTGGCGCAGATGGAAGATTACCGGCTATGGAAGTAAAATTAAATGGTGCTATAGCGAAGACAAAACCTTCAAGAGGTCTATATTCAAGGTAATTCTTCGTATCATTAGGGGAGATAAGATCTTGCTTAGAATTAATGTTTTCTGCAAAGGATGAATTTAAGTTAAAGAAATCAATGAGCTCACATGCAGCATCTATTTCTGCTTGGTGTGCATTTTTACTTTGATTCAACATAGTTGCCGCATTTATTTTGTTACGCCATTTCCCAGCTAAAAGAGTAGCCGCTTTCCTAAAAATAGTTGTTCTTTCTTCGATTTTAGTGTTTGACCAATCTTTCCACGCATCTAAAGAGTTTTTTATAGCTTTATCAACTGTTTCTTTATCAGCTTTATGATAAGATGCTAAAACTTTTTTATGATTATGAGGAGCAATACAGTGCCCTATGTCTCCAGTAAGAATTCTTTCACCACCAATAATTATTGGTATTTCAATTTTTTTGTTAGACTGGTTTTTATATTCTTTAAGGAGAGATTTTTTTTCTTCAGAGCCAGGAAGATACTCTTTTACGGGCTCATTAATAATATTGTTCATAGACATAATTTTGCATTCCGTAATTTTATTAATTTTCGTGAAATATTAAGATGCAAGTTTAATGAAAACAATGTAGAAAAAAATCATCAATTTATTAAGATTCTTCATTTGCATACTTTTCAAATTCGTTCAATTCTAATGTCATGTTTTCGTAGGAATTTGCAGTTACTAACTTTTGTCTAAATATTGAAGCGTTAGGAAACCCTTTTAAATAATTTGAAAAGTGTTTTCTCATAAGATTCATACCTGTAGAGTTACCTTTTTCATTTGTCAGAAGCCTAAAATGTTCTTTGCACATTGATGATATATTTTTCAATGATATTTTTTTGCTTTGATAATTTTTATTAAATAGTTCTTTGGCCTTATCAAAAATCCATGGATTACCTTGAGCTGCGCGTGCTATCATAACCGCATCACAATTAGTGTATTCAAACATTTTTTTTATGTCATCTATATTTTTAACATCACCATTTCCAATTACAGGTATTGAAACTATTTGTTTCAAATTTTTTATTAAATCCCAATTTGCACTACCATTGTATTTTTGAACAGTAGTACGTGGGTGCAGGGTAAGGGCCTTAATTCCAAGCTGCTCTAAACGAGGTCCTGCTTCATTAATTATAATACTGTTCATGTCCCACCCAGCTCTCATTTTTACTGTAACGGGGGTTTTGCAGGCTGCTTCAACTACTGCAATTGTTATATCATCCATCAAACACAAGTCTTTTAACGCTGCGGACCCACCACCTTTTTTTGTAACTTTTGGAACAGGGCAACCGTAATTGATATCAATTAAATCTGGGTTAAAATTATTAATAATATATTTTGTAGCTTGATTCATTATTTTTGGATCACTACCAAATATCTGAATTCCCACCGGCCTTTCTTCTTTTTTAAAATGAATCATTTCTAGCGTTCGAATGTTTTCGCGTATTATTCCATCAGCTGATACAAACTCAGAATAAACTAGTCCAGCACCATTCCTTTTACATAAAACTCTGAATGGGTAATCAGTATAACCTGCCATAGGAGCCAAAAGGACAGGGATATCGATTTTGATGTTTCCGATTTTCATTTGTGAATTAAAAAAGAAAATGTAATTTCCACGGCAAATTTATATTAAATAATATTTAACAAAATAAATTATTTTTAACAAGAAATGAGAGAGATATAATGAGTAGGGTATGTGACGTCACAGGTAAAAAACCAATGTTCGGGAATAATGTTAGTCATGCTAACAACAAATCTCGTAGAAGATTTAACGTTAACTTACAAAAAAAACGTTTCTGGCTTCCCGATGAAAATCGCTTTGTAACCCTCCGTGTTTCTACAAAAGGTATGCGAATCATTGACAAAAAAGGTATTAGAAAAGTTATTAATGAGCTTAAAGCTCAAGGGAAAACTATTTAAATAGTTTCATCAATGATTATACATTTAGTTTTTTTTTACTTTTTCAGTAATTTATCTGTCCTGGTTCTTTCTAAGAAATGCTGGTACATCTAGTCTTTTTTCATAAATTGAAGGCGTTTCATTAGTACCATCAAAAAATAGTTTACCTTGCTCGTTTGATTTTGGTTCTGTTTTTTTCTCTTGATCCTTTTCAGCATGAAGAGGTTTATTAATCATATTTTGTAATTCACTAGTTGGTATCGCTTTTTCTATTTTTTCTGGCGAAATAGTATTTTTCTCCATAGTATCAAATCCAGTTGAGATTACAGTGACTTGAATATCTTCTGTCATGTTCTTATCTATAACTGCCCCTACAATTATATTTGCAGATTCGCCTGCCTCCTCAAGAATGATACTAGTTGCTTCATCAATCTCATGCAATGTGATATTTTCACCGCCTGTAATATTTACCAGCACTCCTTGCGCTCCAGCTATAGATGCATTGTCTAGTAGGGGACTAGATATTGCTTGTTGAGCTGCTAATGCTGCTCTTTCCTCTCCCTGCGCAGTACCCGTACCCATAATTGCTTCACCCATGTTTTTCATTACTGTTTCGACATCCGCAAAATCTAGATTTATCATACCGTGTACATTTATTAGATCTGATATTCCTTTTGCTGCCTGATGTAGTATACCATCCGCCATTTCAAAGGCCTCAGGAAGGGTGGTTGATTTATCAACTACAGATAATAACTTTTGATTCGGTATAGCAATGAGCGTATCACATGTTTTTTTCATTTCTGCAATACCTTCTAATGCTCTAGCGTGTCTTTTCGGGCCCTCGAACTTGAACGGTAATGTTACAATGCCAACTGTTAAAATACCGAGCTCTCTTGATATTTGAGCAATCATTGGTGCTGCACCTGTACCAGTTCCTCCGCCCATTCCACCGGTGATAAAAGCCATGTCGGCTCCTTCTAATAAACTATGAATAACTTCACTATCGGCTTCAGCGGCATTTCTACCAACATTAGAATTTGCTCCAGCACCCAGTCCTTTTGTTAAGTTTTTACCAATTTGTATTTTATGTTCTGCTGGGTTGTTTTCTAAGTCTTGAGCATCTGTATTAATCGCAATAAAATCTACTCCTGCCATTCCAGAAGTAATCATACGATTGACGGCATTTCCGCCTGCGCCTCCGACACCAACTACTTTTAAGTTTGCTTTTTGTTCTGATAAACTATCGAATTCGAATAACATGTTTATTCTCCTTTGGTTTGTGGATTAAAATAATTCTTTAAAAAATTGTTTAATATTATCCCACCATGGGATTGTATTATGTTGTAATGTTTTTTGTTCGTTTGATAATAAAGGCCATAATAANAGTCCCAGAGCAGTCGAATGAACAGGGTCATCCGCAAAATCTTTATTGCCGNTTAAATAGTTCTCTGGCTTACCTANTCTTACTGGCATATTTAATAGTTCATTTGCTAATGGAATAATATTCCTTAGTTGAGCGCCTCCACCGGTTAGCACTACTCCGTATGTTAGNTTACTATCTATACCTGCTCTTTTAATTTCATTATGTGCTAATTGAAAAATNTCCTCCATTCTTGCCTCNACATACTGAGATAATTCATTTTCAGATATCATTTGACTTTCTTCATTTAAAGGCACTTCGAATTCAAGTTTTTCTGAACTTAGTGACGATTTTGCAGATGCATACTTAATTTTTATTTCTTCTGCTTTATCGATGCTTATTCTTAGCATAACTGCTATATCATTTGTGATACTTGAAGAACCAATCGGTATTACCGCTGAATGTCGAATTGATCCTTCATTATAAACTGCAATACTCGTTGTAGTAGAGCCAATATCGATAATAGAAACGCCAAGTTTTATTTCATCTTTTGTGAGTGCTGGCATTGCAGATGCTAGAGGTTTGAAAACTAGACCGTTGATGTTTATGCCTAATTCTTCGGCTGATTCTATTAAGTTCTTCATAGCTGTTGTAGAAGCAGTTACTAGGTGAACATGGCCTTCTAATCTTTTTCCAGTTAATCCAATTGGATTATCTATCTTTTCTAATGTGTCGACTATAAACTCTTGAGGAATAGTGTGTAAGATATCCCTATCTGGTGGAAGAGCAATGCCTTGAGTGAGTTCTAGTACCCTTTGAATATCATATAATGATATTGGTTTGTTATCATTTGTGCCATTTGTTTTGTTTCTATTTAATGCAATTGCACCTTGAGTATTCATGCATCTGATGTGATCACCAGTTATAGCCATATATGCACTATCGATTTTTCTTCCCGCCATTATCTCTGCTTCATTTACTGCTATCTCAAGCTGCTCAATTAGGGAATTACGATTTGTTATTGATCCTTTTTTGAAGCTATCGAGTACGGGGGCAATACCCAGTCCCAACAGTTTGATGTTTGTATTGTCTTTATCGATTGAGCCAATAGAACAAAATATGTTTTCTGACCCAATGTCTAAACCTGCAACTATTTCATTATCTACACTATTATTCATCTTTTTGTTAAAACTCTTTTGCTATTACTTGATTATTGTATCTTATGTCAAGGTATGCATAATCAGTGATTTTTTTTGTATTAAGGATTGTTTCTTCAAATTTTTTTAAAATTGCAATTTTCTTTAACGTATTGGTATTACCTAAAAATATTTTTGTTGGGCTTTCATTAAGAATAATAACTATTTCATCTCCATTTTCTAATAAAATTTCAGAAATATCATAATAAAATTTTGGATATTTNTCATGTAGAGAGCTCAACCATGATATAGTATTTTGAACTTTAATAGATAGTGATTTCTCGCCATGTGGATAAAGTGTATCATCTTTATTAAACTTCGATAATACAGGAATATCATATTTTCCCAGATTATTGACTGGAAGCACATAACAGTTTTGATCTAGAATTACCATTGGGTCTTTATTTATTAGAGCNAAGGGCTTTCGCTCCTTAATATCTATAATTAGTTTACTTGGATAACGATTGCTTATTCTCGCCACATGAACAAATGGGTGAGTTACAAGTGCATTTATTAGCCTCTTCTTAGATAAATCATTTACTNTTTGTCCTGTCATTTGNTTTANATAGGATAGGTAGGTAGTGTCGNTAATGGCATTTGCGCCATTTACAATAATTGAAGAATTATAGAATGGTTTTTTAGATTTCTCCCATGATATTGACATCCATATAATAAAAGCCATTGAGGAACTAATTATTATGAATTTTGACAAAATGATAAAATAGTTTTTGTTTGTATTTTTTTTAGGCATTTGGAAATAAGTTGTTATTTTTAAAACCAATTGTTCTTAATTCGAGATCTAGCATTATTCCATATCTTTCATAAACTGTTTTTCTGCTTAGCTTAATTAGGAATACAACGTCGCTAGCTTTAGCATTCCCATGATTTATAAAGAAATTTGCATGATGAGTTGATATCTCCGCACCACCATATTTAGTTCCTTTTAAACCTGATTTTTCTATAAGGAAACCTGCAGCTAAATTTGAGCAAGGATTTTTAAAAACGCTCCCGGCCGATCTATATTTAAGTGGCTGTGTCTTTTTGCGTCCGTCACTTGCTTTTGCTTTTTTAATTTTTATATTTTCTTTACTTGATGATTCTAACTTGAATTTCGCTGAGAGAATAAAATCTTTTGGGCTAAAAGATGAATTTCTGTATCCAAAATTTAAATCTATTGGTTTTAGTGTCTTAACACTTCCATAGGCATCAACAATTTCAACTGAAGTTAAATAATTTGAAATTTCGGAGCCCCAGGCACCTGCGTTCATTTTTAAAGCTCCTCCAAGAGTACCAGGTACACCAGCAAGGCTTTCTAAACCAGTTAATTTATGTTTCATTGATTCTTTTACAAGTTTTCCAAGCATAACTCCTGAATCTGCATATATTATGTTATTTGTAATTTTTAAGTCTTTTATTGCTCGGGCAGTTGTAATGACAAAAGCATTTATATTTTTATCGTTTACTAGCAAATTAGAACCAGAACCCAAATAATACGTCTTATGACTTTTCTTATTCATCATTTTTATTATTTTAATGAGGTCGTTTTTATTATTTGGCCTTATGTAAGCTAAAACTGATCCGCCTATACCGTAAGAAGTGTGATTTGACATTCTCTCGTTAATTAATATGTCGCAATCAAAGTGAGCTTTTAATTTGTTTAAATTCATAATTAAGTCGCTCGGTTTTTTTTGATAAGATGGGCGTTGTATTCGTCATTATATCTCCAGATGTCTCCGGCACCCATCGTTATTACCATATGATTATCTAGTCCAAGATTATCAAGTGTACCATTCAATGCGGTTAGATTATCAATATAAATTATGTTTTGATGACCTAGTCGCTTTAGTTCATTAACAATTAATTGAGAGCTGATTTCTTTAATTGGTTCCTCCCTTGCAGGGTATATATCGGTAATTACTATGTAATCTGATTGAAATAAAGATTCTGCAAACTCCTTGTAGAAATCTCTGGTTCTTGTAAATAAATGGGGCTGAAAGACTGAAACAATTTTCCTGCTCCAACCTGTTTTAGCAGCAGTAATAGTTGCGTTTACCTCCGTGGGATGATGCGCGTAGTCATCAACGACCATGATTTCGCTATTATTTTCTTTTATATCGAATCGCCTCCTGACACCTATGTAATTATTTATACCACTTTTTAGTTTGTCAAATGGAATATTTAATTCTATTCCAAGAGCGATTGCTGACAATGAGTTTAATACATTGTGATTCCCGGGTGCATTAATTATGATCTGTCCAAAGTCTTTTTTGTTGTGTATTAAATTGTAAAAGCTTTTTCCAGCTTTGTACATAATGTTAATTGCTCTAAAGTCCGCAAGGGGTGAAGTACCATAGGTTACTATT
>JGI26273J51734_10001599_pt1 | contig 11921 bp, 10 predicted proteins | sample SaaInlV_125m_DNA_FD_51734 | JGI IMG/M metagenome (IMG submission 51734) | reverse complement strand
GTGCGCCCACACTTTCGGCTGAGGCCGAGAGTCCGGCCACGACGAAGCGCAAGAGAGAGAACCCAATGAACTTCCTCAAGCGGGGGTTCAAGGCGGCCAAGACGTTCGTCTTCGGGGTGAGTCGATCGACCCCGTGCACACCATCCCTCCCCGCGCACACCGGCCACCCGACGCGACGAGATCTCGAGAGAAGGCGACCACGAACTTCCCAACCTTTCCATTCGCGAAGAACCGCGTCTGACCAAACCGTCCAACCCCACCGATGACGACAACCCGCAGGATGAGGACGAGGACGACTACTCGGACGGCAGCAACGGCGGTTTCTCCACTAAGAGGGAGGTGGCGGTGGAGCGACGACGGATCCCGGTGATACAGTACGCGGTGTCGATGACCTCGGGGCTCGCGATGGGCGGGATACAAGGACTGGGATGGTTCGCCCGCCAACTCTTCCGGGACGACGACGGGGACGTGGCGGAGCAGTTCATCGACGGGGAGGCCGGGGAGACCAAGGTGGGTGAGTGCGCCGAGGACGAGGCACGGGCGGGTCAGGTGAGCTATCGAGAGGCACGCGTGGAGGTGGACAAGGTTGAGGGCGGGAACCTGTGCATCAAAGATTCGTTCGACGAGGTCACGATGGACTGAGTAGCAGATAGCAGCAGGAATACAAAGGGCGAAATACGCTTGACGACGTGTCTGATGAGAAAACTTGAGTTAGTCTTATTGAAAACCGACGACGCGACGCGCCGCGCGGTGCTACGTTTACCGTCTTGCAAGAAGCCGCAAAGATGGAAAAGAATTTTGATTGCCATCGACCCACCGACAAGGCGCGCCACCGATCCTTTACAAGGAGGTTCAGCGCCGCGTGGGTAACACAGACGACGACTCCGACGACGACATGGGTGATTACACCGCGACCTCTCCCTCGTCGCGGAGTCCACCGTCCTGGCGCGCGGCGGGCAGGGACTGCAGGTAGAAGGTTCCCGGTCCGGAGAGCCTCGCAAAGAACAAACCTTCACCGCCGAAGAGGGCGGCGAGGGGCGAGCTCATGAGCCTCAGCTGGTACCCGATCGTCTTGGAGAAGGCGCACACCGCGCGCGCATCCACGACCATCTCCTGGCCCTCCTCGAGGTCCTGCCTGATCACGGTGCCGTTGCCTGAGATGCACGCCAGGCCGGTGCCGCTCAGCTTCTGCATGAAGATGGTGTTCTGGTTGGACAGGAACAGGCGGAGACCCATCTGCCCTCGGGTGAACGTCGTGGCGGCGTCGATGCTCACTTGGCCCTTGGAGCACAGGTACGAGTCACGCGCGCACAGAATCTCCCCGCCGAAGCGTTCCAGGTCCAGCACGATGATCTTGTCGCCCTCGCGTCGACCGGCGAGCGCGATGTATCCCTCGCGGCCGTCGTTGGCGATGTTCTTGAAGCTGTTCAGGAAAAACGGCTCACCCGCGAGGACGCGGGAGATGCCGGCGAGCACGCCGCCCTGCATGCTCGTGATGGACCGCACGTTGGCGGACATGTAGCACATCGCACCGGGCTCCGCGCTCATCTCCTCGCCAGGCTTGAGGTCCACCTGTACCATCTGCGCGTCGGTGCCCAGGATCTTCACGCCTTCGGGCAGGTTCTTGTTGGGGTCGGAGACGACGTTCTTCTTATCCGCAGCCGCGGGCTGGATGTCGAACTCCCTCTGGATCAGCCCGCCGGTGAGCCTCTCCTGCCCAGCCTTGAGCGCCGCGTGCAGATCGCCGTGCGACCACTGGAGGAAGTAATCCACCGCCAGCACCACGACGACGACGGCGGTGAGCCCGAGCGCGATGGAGACGAAGAGGCCCCAGCCGATACCGACGGCGGCCAGGCCCCAGAAGGCGCCCAGGTGAGGAGCCTTACCGATGAGGACGCAGTACGCCGAGGCCGCCGAGCACGCGATGATCCACCAGATGCCCTGGACGCCGCCGCGGATGAAAAAGTTATTCGCGTCGGATTCGGGATCCTCAAAGTACCACTTGTCGTTGTAGTCGTCGCCGCCCCCGCCTCCGAACCTTCCGCCGCCGCCCTGGCCACCGCCGCCGCCCGTCTGGGTCGCAACCTCGGGGGTGGAGTCCGTGTCGTTGATGAACACGCCCGCGCCGAAGATGGCCACCGCGCCCACCGCGAGATCCGCAATCGTCTCCGTGGTGATCGCGGGGAGCGCCTTGAAGGCCTCGACGGCGTTGGGCAAACCCCAGCCGTCGAGGAGCGCGGGACCCGATAGGTTCTGCATGAACTCGGAGAAGAGCGCGTTCGGCGCGACGGGCGTCCGGGCGCGAGACGCGCGTCGCCGGGGAAGCGCGGCCGAACCCAAACCCGCGGGGCCGCCCGCCCCCGCCCCGTGGAGGAACGCGGACCGCCCGACGGACCCGCCGACCGCGGTTGCCCTGGATCCGCCGTTCACGGATGCGGTCGCGCCTCGAACGGTCGACGCGCGACGCTCGACGCGCGCGGAAGCGCGCGCGCCGACGACTCCGGCGCCGAGGCTGACGCTCACCCCCGCCATTTTTCCCCTCCGTGTGTGAAAAACCTCCCGCTGCGCCTTTTTTCAAGATGCCTTCGACCCTCTGAGCCAGAGATCTACCGGGCGCGAGTGGCGAGTTCCCCGCGAGAACACGCGCGAACTCCTCGCGAAACACGCAAGGGGCTGTGCTGCAGCGCCCTTCGTTCTGACGGCGTCGAAGGACGCGTGAGCCCAGTTCCGCCTCCACGACCCTTTTCGAAAATACGGTCACGCGTCGATAAGGTTCCGTCGATACTCGTTTGTCAGGGTTGCCCACCGGGGTTCATCAGTGCGTTTGCCCATAGGTCCTAACCTGTTTGCGAATATGGGTCCAAAATTCGCAGTTCGAAACGATACGAGTCCACGCCAATCAGAGTCAGAGTTGACGGCGGGCATGGTGCGGAATGGTCCCCGGGGGGGCGAGACGGTGGTTTCGCCGCCGTCGAGCTCCGTCATCGAGCTATCGGACGGATCCGACGACGAAAGGACGCGCTCGCCGGTCGTCGGGACGCGCGTCCGACGGCGGAGCAAGGGGGGCACGCCGTCCGTGGGCAGCCCAAGGCGGCGAAGGCTCTCGGGGGGCGGGATTCACGCGGGGGAGACTGACGCGGTAGACCTGACGCTGGAGAGTGACGGGGAGCACGGGGACGAGGACGAGGAGGTCCGGGTCGTCGCGGAGAAGGGCCCGGTGGACCTGACCCACCTCGAGGAGTCCCCTCCGAGAGACACATGGACGGGGCTGCCTATTCAGAAAAACAGAAGAAACGAGGGTGGGGAGCCTGAGAGGGAGCCGGGCGGGGACTACGGGGCTCCCCGACAGGAACCCGAGAGCCCGGGGAAAGGAATCAAGTGCGTGATATGCATGGACGTCATAAAGAAAGGGGAGATGGCGAGCACCACGTGCGGGCACGTGTTCTGTTACGACTGCATCAAGGAAGCTTTAAAGCATCCTCCGCGGCGTTGCCCCACCTGCCGCAAGACCCTCAGGCAAACGCAGATTCACAGATTGTACGTGTAAGATCTCAACACTGTACCGATAGATTGACATTTTGTTGAAATACGCCAGCTAAGAGCTAATCACATCAGCTCTTCTCCTCGACGAGGACGCTCGAGCCGTCCTTCACGCCGAGGTACGCTATGTCGTAGTCGTCGGGCTCCAAGAGCTCGGGCATACCCATGAACGGCTCCTTGTAGTACAGTTGCTGCGCGTCAGCCTTGACCTTGAAGAGCTTCTCGCACAGCAGCTTGAGCTTACCGACGGTGATCGTCATCGGGACCTTCTTCTTCGTGGGCGCCTTCTCCCCAGCCGACGCCGCGACGCACACCAGCGTGAGCTCGAGCATGTCCTCTCCCATCTTGCCCGTGCCCGGTCCCTTCGCCGCGTGCGTGGACAGCTCGCCGTAGGAATCCACCAGCGCCCTGAGACGGGGATGCATCGCCTGAACAGCCTCGGTTCCCCGCTGGGGCGCCCGCGCCGCCGCCGCCGCGCCCTCGGCCTCACCTCCCGCCGCCGCGCCCTCGGCGCTCTTGACCAGCCCGAGAACCCGGCGCAGGTACCGAATCTCCGCATCCTTCCTCTCCTGGTCCGCGATGAGGCTCCCGTTGAGCTGCGACAGCCGTCCCACGCGCGCCACGATCTCGTGCCGCGTCGCCGCACTCTCCGTCACCGGGTTACCGGTCAGCCTCACCTCCGCGAGGGACGGGAAATCGTTCAGCGCGTCGACGCTGTCCCATTCGTCAACCGCGTTGTCCGCGAACAACAGCGCCTTGAGCTGCTCGAACGGTACCGGTCCCCCCGCGTGCGTCTCAGGATAGCACACGCGTCTCAGCCGGTTCCCGCCCAGATGCAGCCGCTCCAGCGACGGGAGCAGCGCCAGACGCTCAACCTCGGACCAGTCCTCCAGGGCGTTGCGCTCCAGGTTCAGCGCGACGAGCCCCGAGAGCGCCGCCGCCGCCGCGCCCGACACCGGCCCTTCGCCCTCGCCCAGCGCGGATATGCCGCAGTCCGCGAGGCTCAGCTCTCGCAGCGCCGGGCACGCGGCGACGATCGCGGTCGCCTCCTTCCACGACGCGCCGGACCTGTTCATGACGAGCACGGAGAGGTTCGGAAACGGCGACGGCGCGGGCGGCGGACACGCGGGCCACGCNGCTCTCACCCCGGTGAGCTCGAGGTTGACTANACTCGGAAACTCGCGACCGAACGCGGCGACGGCGCTCCAGTCCTTGAACAGGTTCCCCGCCAGGTCCAGGATCTGCACCTGNTCCGATGGGAGGCCGCAGGAGGACGCGTCGCCCGGTTCGCCCGCGGTGTGGATGGCGGCNTCTGGGAGGTAGACCCTGTCGATGGTGCCGAGCACGGCGTTGGGATCCTCCTTCTTGAGGCACAGCTGGATCTCGATCTTCTGTCCGTTCGACGACTTGACGAACATGCCCTCCTCGTTCGTCCCGTCGTCGCCGACGTCGCCGCCGGTGGACTTGGCACCCTGGACGGGCACCTTGCCGTCGAGGTACTTGGTCGCGATGGCTTCGCGGAACGTGACGCTGGGTCGGATCTTGTGCGGGCGGACGAAGGATCCCGGGGTGGCGCCGTTCGCGGACGATGCGACGCACTCGAAGTACCTCTCGCCGCCGTGGGATCCGTCGTGCTTTCCCCGCGTCGGGTCGTCCCACTCCACCCCGACCCACTCACCATCCGTTCCCTCCACTGGACCGACGTATCGCACCACCGCCCTGGCGCCGTCGGTGGTCTCGATCCGGCAGCCGACGTGCGCGTACGGGGGCACCACCATCGTGGGTGTGAGGTACCGGTCTCCCTCGGCTCGGTCGGACCCTACTGCGCGCGTGGCGATGTGGTCAACCGAGGGACGCCGCATCTCCTTTTTTTGAATGTTTCCATCTGTGTGTCAGATCCGATGAATTTGGCGCCAGTGGGGCGCGCGCGATCGGGGCGGACGATGGCGCCCAAGGCGAAGAAAGCGACCGAGGCGGTCGAGAAGGTTGAGACCGATGAGATCTACAACGCCCTCATGTTCCTCGCGAACGAGTTCGAGGAGGACAACGCGCCGCTGCAGGCGGTCCGGTGCTACGAGGCGCTCTGCCTCAAGGAGGTCACCCTGCTCCCGGTGCCCGAGGCGAGGGCGCGCGTGCGGCTGGCGACCCTGCTGCTTCAGTACACCGACAACGTGCACAAGGCCAAGCAGCACCTGGAGCAGTGCATGCTGCTCCTGAAGAACACGCACGGGTACGAGAAGCTCAAGTGCCAAGTCTTCAGCGGCCTCGCTCGTTGTTACAGGCTCTTCGGCAGGGAGACGCGAAGGTCGTGGCTCAACGCCTGCACGAGCGGACTGGATCTGGCGACGGAGGCGGTGAAGAAGTACCCGGAGGAGACGTCAGATTGGGTGACGTGGCAGCTCCACTTCGTCATGGACCGAGCCGACCTCTTCATGGTGGACTGCGAGTTCCACGCCGCCGAACGCGAGCTCACCGCGGGCGCCGAGCTCGCGAAAGAAGCTGAGATGCACGAGATCGCCGTCGCGTTCGCGCTCGCCAGGCTGCAGCGGGCCATCGCGCAGAGGGCCTCGGACGAAGGCGTCGGCGCGGGGGAGGCGGCATGTGCGGCTGCCGCGGAGGAGGCGGTGACCGAGCTCGAGGAGAAGGAGGGCGAGGACGCCGCCGCCCCCGCGCGTCTGCACCTCCGCGTGCTCCGCATGCTCGGCAACCTGTCGGCGGGCAACGTCCAGGCCACCGCGGACGAACCCAAGTTCGTCGCCCGGCTCATCGAGTCCATCGAGAACAAGACCGACGAGGAGCTCGAGGAGGAGCACACGTACAGGTGGCTCCCGATCCGCGCCACGATCGCGCTCGCCAAGCTAATCACCGGCGAATCCCTCCGGCCGCTCGGCAAATTCACCGAGGCTCGGCGCAACCTGGAAGCCGCCGTCGATCAGTGCGACGCCGCGTGCAAATTCCTGGGCGTGATGCCGGAGGGTGGCGACGCGGACGCGAGGGCCATCGTGGAGCAGGAGCAGCTCATGGCGGAGATGCGCGCGTCCACGGAGAAGGCCGCTTCGCCATCCACCAAAAAGTCCCCGCGGGGCAAGACAAAGGGGAAGAGACCGAGGGACGGCAAGAAGGCGGGGACAGAGACGGAGACGCCAGAAGAGGACCAGCCTCCGGTCCCGCCCAAGCGCCTGTGGTGCGGATCGGAGGTTGACCTGGCGCCGAGGACCGCGGCGGACGCGCGGCCCTACCTCTACATCCGCATGCTCGCGCTGCAGGGCCTGGTGGGCGCGGATTTGACGAGCACGAAGCTCTCGCTCGCGGCGGCGAGAACGGAGCAGATGCGCGCGATGGTGGAGACCTACCCGAGGACCCTGCGGGGATTCGCATCCGTCGCGGACTACGCCGAGGGGCAGGTGCTGCACTCGCTGGGCAAATACAAGGAGGCTGCCGCCAGGTTCGCGGCGGCGTCGGCTGCGGCGGCGGCGTTTGGGCCGGATTCGATGAAGGACATAGCGTCCGTGTGCGGCGGCCTCTCGGAGCTCACGGAAGGTAGCCCCGAGGGAATCTCCCGCGCGCTCGACTTGGTGCGACCGGTTCTGAAGAGGCACGAGACGATGCAGGCGGCGGCTGCGGGGAACGCGGACGAGAAGACCGGGGAGAAGGACGCCTCGGCTCTGCCCAACTTTGCGCACCAGGCGGCGGCGCTCTTCGTGTCGGGCTACGCGACGATCGTGAAGGGGGATCCGTCGCAGGAGGCCAAGCCGAAGCTGTCCAAGGCGCTCAAACTTGCGCACACCCAGTGCTGCAACCACCAGCTCGTGGCGCAGTCGCTCGCGCTGATCGGTACCATCGTGCTGGACACGAGGGGCGGGGACCTGAGCCAGTCTCTGGACATGCTCCAGAGCTCCTTCACCCTCAGCAAGGCGCAGGAGGACATGCCCGCGCAGCTCGGATGCCTGGACAGCCTCCTGCGCCTGCACCGCATCAGGGGCAGCGATGAAGAGGAGCAGGACGCGCTCATGAGCTACCACAGGAGGAAGGCGAGCGCCTACGAGTCGTTGGTGAAGGCGGCGCTGGTGGATGAAGACCGGCTGGCGCGAATAACCGCCGGCGGGATCCACCTGGACCGGGAGATGGACGAGATGGAAATAGACGAGGAACTCGAGGATTAGACGACGAGAAACGGCGGTTGTGAACGAACGCGAATCTTTGCACGTNAAAAAATCAGTCTATTGGTCCTCGCTCTTCATGTGCTTGCGNTTGAACTTGAGGAGGCCGACAGCCTTGAGGTACCTCTTCTTGAGCTTCGCCCGCGCCGGGGCGATGTCCTCGCTGATCGAGGTTTGTAGCAGCCGCTCCTCTTCTTCCGGGGTGGGGCACTGGCTTAGCCTCGCGCGAAGCCCCTCCCCCGCGCCGTTACCGAGGGCGTCGCACCACTCCTGCCCTATCGCCCGAACCCTCTCGGACTCGATGGCGACGTCCTTCGCCGAGAAGAGTCGGTGCCTCTTTTTGTTCTTGCGCTCGGTGCTCTCGATATCCTTGACCTCGGCTACCATGGTTTCGACAACCTCTTGGTCCTTACCGCCGCTGATCTTGAACGCCTGCTTAGCGCCCATGAACCCACCCCGCCTCTTGTGATCCGTGTTCGCCAGCTCCGTCGTCAGCTCCTCGGGCAGCCTCGGCTCCAGACCGAACCTGTAGAACATGCTCTTGGCGAGCCTCCTGTGCTTCCCGTCCATCTTCTTCACCAGCCGCGACGTCTCCGAGATCATCCGATCCGCCATCTTCTCGCCAAGCTCGCTCACCGCGCCGATGTCGTACATCTTGTTGTACGCCCGCATGGCGATGCCCAGTGGGACCACCTTCAGCTCCCACCCGTCCGCCTTGCCGTGCAAAATCACCTTCTCGCACAGCGCCTGAAGCAGGTGGGTGTCGAGCGGCCCAAAGTCGTACGACGCCTGCCCGTCCCCGTACTGGTATATGCGCAGATACGCCCACATGATGTCGTTGACATTGTTCACCGGCGCGTCCCCTTTGATCACCCTCGCGCTCGCCTCCGTCAGCGCCTTGAGCGTCTCCCCCGAGAGCGCGGGAAACGCGCCAGACTCGAAGAGCATCCCGTAGGACCACATGGCGTTCGCAGCCTCGTACACGTTCATGTCCGGGGCGGTTCGTCGAATCACGGGATCCAGCGCGGCCCACAAGGACGGGTCGAAGTGGTAACCTATCCGCTGCGTCAGACCCGCGGCGCCCTTGATGAGCGACGACACGGTTCGCGCGTCGCACTGGATGCCCTCGAATCGATCGCGGCTGTGCGCGAGGTCGAGGACCATCGGGAACAACTTTTTGCTGAAGGCCTTGTCCGTGGTGAGTCGCTCGAGCATGGCGGTCCTCGCCGGGGAGTTGCGCTGGAACTGGGGCATGAGCCGGACGATCTGCGACAGCGCGGTGCACACGTTGATCGCGTTGAAGGCGCCCTTATCGCTGAAGGACGCCCGGGTCCGCACCAGCCACAGGAGCTCCTTCAGGTCCTTCGCGTCCATCAGCCGCTGGTTCGTCTGCAGCCCTTGTTGTTTCCTCTTCTTCGACGCGTTCTTGCGTTTGCCTTTGCCCTGGTCGTCCGTCNCCGCGGATACGTCGCCGCCGCCCGCGACCCCGGCCCGGTTACCGACGCGCCACCTCTGATCCTCTTTCCTCCACACGTCCACCTGCGCCGGCTTGGGCGTGGGGTCGACCCCGCCCGGCGATGACCCGGCCGGCGATGACGCGGCCGCGTGATTGGCATCGTGGTCGTCGTCATCGAGCTCGACGGGCGCCGCGGTTCCGAACCAACGGAGGCGTTCGATCCGCGTCGGGTCCCTCCGGAGTCGGCGACGGTTGGAGACGGCGAACCAGGTCTCATCGCCGCCAGGGCACCGCGCGAGTGGCGCGACGCCCGCGGCGAAGGACCTCGTCCAGATCGATGTCGACGCGGATTGGGCTCGACACCGGGTCCCTACCGCCGCGGCGACATCTCCCGCGGAGCCCGCGAGTCGCAACAGCCGACCCGCCAACCTGCCTCCGCCGCCCATGTTGAAGTGAACCCCACCCGGTGACGTGGTTCTTCTTGGATATCGGGAGAATTCCGCGCCCGGCCTCAGTTCCCGAGGCGCGTATGGAGATGGACCATTCCCATCATTTCGGGGGCGAGATGGCCGGTGGTAGCGGCTCTGGGGGTGGTATGCACGGTGGCGGCATGCACATGAAGGGCATGCCCGTGGCCTTCGAGTGGGGCCACCGAGTCACCCTCTACTTCGACTCTTGGGCCACCGAGACGCACTTCGAGTACCTCGTGGCTCTCCTCTTCATGTTCTCGCTGTGCGTGATGCAGGAGGGCCTGTATTACCTTCGGACGCTACCCCCGAAGGTCAGGGCGCAGACAACCGAGGAGATCGAGGGCGTGACAGCCCCGATCCTGCCCAGGCCGTACAAGTCCCCGGCCCTGCGACAAAGGCTCGTGGGCACNGCCCTCTACGCCCTCAATCTCTGCTCGTCGTACCTCATCATGCTGGCGGTGATGACGTGCAACGGCGGGGTTTTCTTCACCGTGGTGCTGGGACTGAGCGTGGGCCATTTTTTGGGCAAGTCCAGGCGCCCGATCGCCACGGGGCACGAGTCGTCGGAGGCCTGCTGCATAGAGGGCCAGTGACTGACGACTACACCGCCTCGACTCGTCTGGACTGATTCAATCGGCGATTGCGTCGCGGCTCCACACCAGCCGCGACTTTCCTAGCCTACACACGTAATGTTAGCTGTTGTATAATACGATACTGTGTTTACTAAAGTTGTGCTAGAGTATTAGGTCGCTACGTTAGGTCAGCACGGTCAGTGGAAGTAGATCCCGAGCGTGAACCGGGTGGGATTGAACCCGACGAGCACGGCGAGAGGCGTCACGAGCGCGATGACCGCGATGGGATAGACCAGCAGCGCCGTGTGCTCCAGGAAGGGTAACGCGTTGTACCCGATGAACACGCAGTAGTGGTAGTAGGACAGCGCGACGCCGTACAACGCCCCCGACAGCAGCCTCGGGATGAAACCGTTCATCATGAGAAGGGGCGACAGCACCAGCTGGCCGCAGTAGAGGGAGGGAAGCAGGGTGAAAAAGGCGTTGACGTGCACGTCGAACGCGTACATCCACTCCACCTGCTGCTCCACCGCGTGCGAGTGGTTCACCCCGGGTTCCCGCATGTACCGGTTGGCCACGAACCAATACGCCGTCGCCACGCCCGCGCCGACGCCCAGAAAGTCCACCAGCACCGACCTCAACACCGCGTAAACCGCCTGACCGAAACTGTGGCTGTAGAACAGGCAGTACAGGATCGACACCACGAACACCATGGCCGCCGTCACCACCACGAACGCCGGGTCGTCCCTCGCCCACTGGTTCTTGGTCTCTGTAGGTAAGATTGGGTGAGGTGTGGGAAGATCGGTGAGCGTTCGAGGGGCATTCATTCATCGGGAGGTCGATCCGTTCCGAACGGCGCGGGATGGAGGGTTGGTGGAGGGTTGGTGGAGGGTGGGTGGCTCACGTTTGCGATACATCGTGTGCCTGTACACCACCTTGGGGTTTGTGCACAGCAGGTACATCTGCCAGAAGGTGTACTCCAGGTCCATCTGACGGAACTGCGGGGGCGGAGTGGGTCGGGGTTGGCATGAAGTTAGCGTCATTTTCTCTCGGTCGGGTGTGCCGGGCCGGTCGGGTCGTGCGGCGCGTCGGCGGGGTGCATGGCGATGTTCTCACCTTCATCAGCCGCCTGATGTATAGGGGAAACCCGCTCCCCCGATACGCCCCCTTCTGGCTCATCGCATCCTTCTTTAAAGGGTGGTTCATCTCGCCCGAGTGCCCCACCAATTGAGGCCAACGGCACGGCTGCGATCGGCCTGATCGTTCAAAACAGAAAAGGGGTAACTGAGCGGATGACCTCGACGGGAGATCTCGCCACAGTGGAAGCGCGCGTAGGCATACGGCGTGGACAAGTAACGACTTGGATCTAGTGAGAAGGGTTCGAGCATGGCGGTAGCCGGCCCCATCTCCATGGTCCCCGCCCTGGGCCTCTCCTCCGCGGCTGGCCTCATCTCGATGCTCGAGGAGACCGAGGTGCAGCTCCAGACCACCGCGCTGCGATCGCTGAACAAGGTCATCGACACGCACTGGGCCGAGGTGGCGGGATCCATCTCGGTCATCGAGGCGATGTACGAGGACGAGTTCTTCGCCCAGCGCGAGCTCGCGGCACTTTTGGCCTCCAAGGTGCGCCGTCCACCTCCCACGCCGTCGACACGTCGCGCCCCGTCCACCGCGATCTTTCAAGGGTTACCGTGTGCCCACACCGAGCCAGATCTAAAACGAAACC
>JGI26273J51734_10001589_pt1 | contig 11959 bp, 10 predicted proteins | sample SaaInlV_125m_DNA_FD_51734 | JGI IMG/M metagenome (IMG submission 51734) | reverse complement strand
ACGATACTCACCCGCGCCGATATCTCACACGCGAATGAAGACGTTCCCGCCATCACCGCCAAGGCGCTAACGAGCGCTACTTTTTTCAAAAACATCTTGTCTGTCTCCCTAGTTGCGGATGTGCTGGAACCCGGCCATCCGATTGCACCGTCTAAAACGGCAGTTATAAGGGACTTAGCCCCCAATTCGCGCCCCTGTTTGAGCATCAAACAAGTGACACAATTCTGATGGAATCCGAAAAGAAACCTCATCTTCTATCGCAGCACGGTAATTTTTATCAGCCTTCACCGCGACCAAAGCCCCGGATAAGCGCACCGAAACCATGGTCGCATCGCCCAATAATTCCTGTGTATAAATCGGTGCTGTTATATTGCCATCCACCTCAACGACCTGTGCATCTTCGGCGCGAAACCCTAAAGTGACAGGTCCGTCTGGAACCTCGCCAACCTCGATCTGTGTATGCTCAGCGCTGAAAACTCCTTTCGACACCTGACCTTCAATCAAATTCATTGCAGGATTTCCGATAAAACTTGCAACAAAGGCATTTGCTGGACGATCGTAAATTTCTGTGGGCGAGCCAACCTGCTGCACCACCCCTTCCTTCATCACCACGACACGGTCCGCCAAGGTCATCGCTTCGATCTGATCATGGGTCACATAAATTGTAGTAACCTTCAATTCATGGCTCAGGTTTTTGATTTGTGCCCGAGTCGAGACGCGCAATTTAGCATCCAAATTTGAAAGGGGCTCATCCATTAAAAACAGATTTGGTTCGCGAACGATCGCGCGCCCCAAAGCCACACGCTGGCGCTGACCACCGGACAACTCTGCCGGTTTCCGGTGCAAAAACTCGTCCAACTCAACCATTGCGCTGGCACGGCGCACTTTTGCATCATGCAATTTGGGGTCGGTGCCGCGTACCTTCAGAGGGAACCGAATGTTTTCATAAACATTCATATTCGGGTAAAGCGCATAGCTTTGAAACACCATTGCAACATCTCGGTCTTTTGGGCAACATCTCGGTCTTTTGGCTCAAGATCGTTGATCCGCTTGCCATCCACTATAATGTCACCTGATGTGGCATCTTCTAGCCCCGCGATCATCCGCATTGTGGTCGTCTTTCCGCAGCCCGAGGGACCAAGCAGAACCAAAAACTCTTTATCTGCAATGGTAAGGTTGAAATCATCCACACCAACAAAACTGCCCCATCGCTTTGACAGGTTACGCAACTGGATTTCAGCCATTAATTCTCCCCAACGAAAATTCTTGTATCCGCCGAAGCAAACACTAGACTCAGAACATTGAATTTGGCAAGTAGTTTTCGCATACGCATGCAAAATTATAGCCCAGCAGAGGTAGATATGAACTTTTCCGAACAAAAACAATTGGTTAAAAAATTTTATGCAGATCTAGATGCCGCCTCTGAACAGGATCTTCCAGCGATCGTGAAACAATATTGCGGCGCCGATTATTTTTGGCGTGGTTTCCATCCTTTCAACGAGCTGCAAGGTGCAGAGCAAGTTGCAACAACGTTTTGGCAACCCCTGCGCACAGCCTTGACCTCACTGCAACGCCGTATGGATATTTTTATGGCGGGTGAGAATAAACTGCCCAACCATGAGGGCGTTTGGGTGATCTCGATGGGCCATTTGATGGGATTGTTTGATGCCCCATGGTTGGGTCTCGCGCCAACTGGTAAGATTGCAATGCTGCGCTATTGCGAATTTCATAAAGTTGAACAGGGCAAAATCACAGAAACCGCGATGTTTTTTGATATCCCACATCTGATGATGCAAGCCGGTTTAAGCCCGTTTCCACCGCAAACCGCCGCGCATTTGGTTCAACCCGGCCCAGTGACTCATGAGGGGTTAATGTTTGATCCGCAGGATCCAGAAGAAGGGCGTAAAACGCTGGCTACGATCGACTATATGGTTGGCGATATAAAAACCTGGAAAGGCGGGCGCGAGGAGCCATTGGTCGATGAGCTGCGCCGCAGTTGGACAGAAGATATGATCTGGTGGGGGCCTGCTGGCATTGGTGCCACCTATACAATTGAGCGCTATGCAAAGCAGCATTCCGGCCCCTTTCGCGCAGGGTTTAAAGANCGTATTTTCAATGGGCATCTCTGCCGGATTGCCGAGGGTCAATTTGGTGGATTCTTTGGTTGGCCAAACCTGAGCCTCACGCCAACCGGCGGCTTTATGGGCATGCCGGCCAGCACTTTAGCGGGAGATATGCGGGTTATTGACATGTATCGGCGCGAAGGAGACAAACTGGCCGAGAATTGGATTTTTATCGATCTGCTTCATTTTTGGAAAATGCAGGGGGTGGATATTCTAGAGCGCATGCAAACCGTTCCACGCACCTAAGGCATCTGCAGGCTGCCCCCACTTTGGCCAAAGGAGCTATGATTACGCAAAATTTTAGATTGATAACAGCCTATCTTTTGCAAATTCTCTTTCCAAACACCGCAAGGAGCTCCGGACAAGGCCAACCCGACCAATGCTTTTGCAAAACATCAGCCAACAGGAAGCAGGCAAACCCCGCTGTAGCCTTAAAGGCATTTTGCTGCTTGGCGGCTGCGCCTATAGCGGTGACATCGCGCCACCACACGGTGCCATCTTGGCCCAGACGCGGCACTCAATGGTGCCACTAATACCAAAGTACATCAAGAAAAACGCTGCGCATATTTGAATGCACCGTCGCGCTGGCTATGAAAGCAAAACCCATATGCGTTTTAAAAATAAATTTATTTCTTCCAAATCACTATCCCTCTATCTTTTGTACGATGCGCCTGCGGTAAAAACTGCCAGGACGGGCTTTTGAAACCACGACACGCAAGGAATAGGGATCTTCACAATGGGTCTAAACAAAGAACTGGATGGATTTATGGTGGTCTCGCTAGAACAGGCGGTGGCAGCACCTTATTGCGGCACCTTGCTGGCTGATGCAGGGGCCAGAGTGATCAAGGTAGAGCGGCCAGAGGGGGATTTTGCGCGGGGCTATGATGCGGGCGCAAATGGTCAAAGCGCCATTTTTGCCTGGCTCAATCGTGGAAAAGAATCGATCGCTCTGAATTTAAAAACGCCGGAAGACACCGCTTTACTCTGCCGGATTTTGAAAAATGCAGATGTATTTCTGTCAAACCTCGCACCAGGTGCAATTGATCGCTTGGGGCTTACAGGCTCAAAGCTGCGGCGGGATAATCCCGGCCTGATCAGCTGCACCATCACAGGCTATGGCGATACGGGCGATGCGGCGCAAAAGAAAGCCTATGATTTTCTCGTCCAAGCAGAAGCCGGCATCTGCGCGGTCACCGGCACACCAGATGCCCCGGCCCGCGTTGGCGTATCGCTAAGCGATCTTGCCACGGGTTTGACGGCCTTCTCAGCTATTTTGCGCGCGCTGTTACAACGCGGCAAAACAGGCCAGGGCGTTGATCTGAAGATCTCGATGTTTGATGTCATGGCCGACTGGATGAATATGCCGCTTCTGGCGCATCGCTATATGGGCGGAGCGCCCGATCGCATGGGGCTAAAACATAGCTTCATCGCACCCTATGGCGCGTTTCGCTGCGCGAATGGCGCTGTTATTTTGATTTCGGTTCAAAACAATCGAGAATTCACCGCGTTATGTGAGCAGGTTCTTCAGCAACCGCAGCTTCCCACGGATCCAAGATTTTCTGAAAACACCGCCCGCTACGCCAACCGCATCGCACTAGAGGCGATTGTAAACGCTGTTTTTGAAGGTTTCAGCAGCGCAGAAATGGTACAAAAGCTTGACGCGGCAAAAATTGCCAATGCGCGGTTAAATTCGGTTGCCGAGCTTTCAGAGCATCCCTTTTTAAAAAATTCAAACGCCATTATTGGCGGAATGCCAATCGACATGGCCGCCCTACCGGTTGCCACAATGGGCGGCACCGCAAAGGGTGTGCCAGACCTTAATGCCGATGGCGCTGCTTTGCGTCATGAATTCTCACTCCCCTCGCAACATGCCTCGGACATCCCATGACCTATGAACTAAACCACCCAGAAATCAGAACCGCCGTTTCCCAACTATGCGAACGCTTTCCAGGGCGCTATTGGCAGGAATGCGATCGCAATCAAGCTTATCCGCAAGCTTTCGTAACCGCTTTGACCGAAGCGGGCTATCTGGCCGCGCTTATACCAGAGGCTTATGGCGGGCTATCCTTGCCGCTTTCTGCCGGAGCCGCGATTTTGGAGGAAATCCACCGCGCAGGCTGCAATGCCGCGGCCTGTCATGCGCAAATGTATACGATGGGCACGCTGCTGCGGCATGGCTCTGACGCCCAAAAATCCAAATATTTGCCGCAAGTCGCGCAGGGAAATTTGCGCCTTCAAGCCTTTGGGGTAACCGAGCCAACTAGCGGGACAGACACCTCGGCTTTGCGCTGCACCGCGCGTAAAGAGGGGCAGGCCTATATTGTGAATGGTCAAAAAATCTGGACCAGCCGCGCCGAACATTCCGATTTATTACTGCTCTTGGCGCGTACCACCCCACTAAATCAGGTTGAAAAGCGCACCGAGGGCTTATCAGTTTTTCTGGTAGATATGCGCGAGGCAAGCGAAAGCGCGCTGAGCATTCGCCCCATTCGCACGATGATGAACCACGCCACAACAGAATTATTTTTTGATAATCTCAGCGTTCCGCAAGGCAATCTTATCGGCGAAGAAGGCAAAGGCTTTCGATATATTCTCTCCGGAATGAATGCCGAACGTATTTTGATCGCAGCCGAATGCATCGGAGATGCCAAATGGTTCATTGAAAAAGCTTCGGGCTATGCTTGCGAGCGGCAGGTTTTTGGCCGCGCNATCGGACAAAACCAAGGCATTCAATTTCCAATCGCCAAAGCCTATAGCCAAATGCGCGCAGCCGAATTGATGCTGCATGAGGCGATCAAGCTCTATGATGCCGGTCAAAATCCTGGCGAAGAGGCAAATCTTGCAAAATTATTGGCTGCAGAGGCGCAATGGGCAGCGGCAGAAGCGTGTCTTCAAACCCATGGTGGATTTGGATTTGCAGAAGAATACGATATCGAGCGTAAATTTAGAGAGGCGCGCCTTTACCAAGTCGCCCCGATCTCAACCAATCTGATCCTGAGCTATATTGCAGAGCATGTTTTGAAAATGCCAAGATCTTATTGACGCCATATCATTTATTGCTGGCAGATCCCAAAGCGCCAGCACGCGCGCAATCTCTGCTTCAGGGCGCTTGCGGCAACGGATCACAAAATCTGCCTGCGGTTATCATGCGCCGGCAGAAGTCAGGACAGGCAAGCCTTTTTGTAAAGCCTAAAATGGCGCAAAAAATAGGAGCGCGCCGCCACTGAGGGCCAAGGCCGCCAACTCTCATCTTTTGCAAATCGGGCACAGCGCAACGCCAATTTCAATGCGCAGCCGCAAAGGCGGATTTAATAAAACACAGCAGGCTAAAGGCGACAACCTATACAAACGGCCACTCATAATTCAAAATCAAGGCCGGACTAATGCCGCGCATATCGCGCGCGAGTGGATTGATAGGTTGCGTTGGCCCGCACGCAGATCGACCTCATCCCTTGCAACCACAAAGAGATGGGGATGAGGCGCGCCATAGCCTCGCAAATCAACCAGTGCGGCTTTTTCCAAAAAGGCGCGACCTATCCCGAACAAAACTCTATTCCAAATGGTGTTATCACGCCTTAGCAAGAAGAGATGGCCAGAGCCCAGCGCATGCACTGATTTCGAAAATCCCGACACGGGCTTGGTTATGCTTAAAGGATGAGTGATCAAAAATCGGGTCGTGCGGGCTTTAAAATAAAGGGTCAAAAACCTCGATTGCTTATCGCCGCGATTTGAAACAAGAAGCGGGCCAGCCCTAAGCATGTAACATTTGCGGTTTGTGTTTTGAACATTGACCATTCATTCGCTGACTAAAAAGGGGCCGCAAATGCGGCCCCCTTGTGAAAAATCGAAATCATAAAGCTTTATAGAAGGTCAAACCGATCCGCATTCATCACTTTATTCCAGGCTGAAATAAAATCCGCTGTGAATTTGGCTTTATTATCGTCTTGCGCATAAACCTCGGCCAAAGCCCGCAATTGCGAATTGGATCCAAATACCAAATCGGTGCGGGTTGCGGTTCTAACGATCTCACCAGATACGCGGTCTTTTGCCTCATAACTGTTGGGCCCGGTCGAACTCCAGTCTACGCTCATATCAAGCAAACTGCTAAACCAATCCGCATTCAGCGCGCCGCCCGCGCTCCACAGGCCATGGCCATCCGCGCTGATACCCAAAGCGCGCAATCCGCCAACCAACACCGTCATTTCAGCTGGCGTCAGCCCCAGAAGATGCGCGCGATCAAGCATCATCTCTTCCGGAGAGACCGTAAATTCGGTTTTCTGATAATTGCGAAAGCCATCCGCCATTGGTTCCAGAACGGCAAAAGACTCGGCATCAGTTTGCTCTTCGGAAGCATCACCGCGGCCCGGCGCGAAGGCCACTTCGACACCGCTGGCCATTTCAATACCAACCGCGCCGCCCAATATAATCACATCTGCCAAACTGGCCCCATATTGCGATGCGATCGGATCAAGAACCGCCAGAACACGCGCCAATTGGCTTGGCTTATTGACCGCCCAATCTTTTTGTGGCGCCAACCGGATCCGCGCTCCATTGGCGCCCCCGCGCATATCTGTGCCGCGAAACGTCGAGGCAGAAGCCCAAGCGGTTTCAACCAGCTCTTGCACGGATAAACCGCTTGCTTTGAGCGCCGCGCGCAGGGCTGCAACGTCGTAATCGCTGGCCCCAGCCGGCACTGGATCTTGCCAGATCAGCTCTTCCTGGGGCACTTCGGGCCCTTGATAACGAATTTTTGGTCCCATATCGCGGTGCAGCAATTTGAACCAAGCCCGCGCAAATGCATCAGCCAAGTCTTCGGGGTTTTGATGATAGCGCTCGGAAATCGCCCGATAAGCAGGATCTTTAATCATCGCCATATCTGCGGTGGTCATCATTGGGGTTACTTTGACGCTGGGATCATCGACCTCAGGGGCCATATCCGCCTCGGCAACATCCACGGGCTGCCAAATATTTGCGCCCGCCGGAGATTTGGTTAAGGCCCAATCATATTTGAACAACAAATCAAAATACCCATTATCCCATTGCGTTGGATTGGCCGTCCAAGGGCCTTCGATGCCGCTGGTGGTCGTGTCACGCCCAACACCGGAACCATAGGCATTTTTCCATCCAAATCCCATCTGCTCGATTGCGCCACCTTCCGGTTCTGCGCCTACAAGCTCAGGATCGCCCGCGCCATGAGCCTTGCCAAACGTGTGGCCGCCGGCCACCAAGGCAACCGTTTCCTCATCATTCATCGCCATCCGCCCGAAGGTTTCGCGAATATCTTGCGCGCTTAAAAGTGGATCTGGGTTGCCATTTGGGCCTTCTGGATTCACATAAATCAACCCCATCTGCACAGCCGCCAAAGGATTTTCAAGCGATTGGCGCGTCTCTTCATAACGTTGATCTGCAAGCCAGTCGGTTTCAACACCCCAATAAATATCTTCTTCGGGGTGCCAAATATCTTCGCGCCCACCGCCAAACCCAAAGGTTTTGCCGCCCATGGATTCGATCGCGACATTGCCCGTTAAAATCAGCAAATCAGCCCAAGAGATTTTATTGCCGTATTTCTGTTTGATCGGCCAGAGCAAGCGCCGTGCCTTATCCAGATTGCCATTGTCAGGCCAAGAGTTCAGCGGTGCAAAGCGCTGCGCGCCCGTGCCGCCGCCGCCGCGCCCGTCACCCGTGCGATAGGTGCCCGCCGCATGCCATGTCATCCGGATAAAAAAGGGCCCATAATGGCCATAATCCGCCGGCCACCACGCCTGCGAGTCGGTCATCAAAGCGTGCAGATCTTTTTTCAACGCGTCGTAATCAAGCTGATCAAACGCCTCACTGTAAGAAAATTCGGGCCCCATCGGGTTTGATTTTTGATCGTGCTGGCGCAAGATGTTCAAATTCAATTGGTTCGGCCACCAATCTGGATTGGTGGTTCCCGCATTGCCTGTGGTGTTTCCACCATGCATCACTGGGCAAAGTCCGGCATTGTCTTTCATCGTTATCCCCCGATTTTGCGTTTCGCTTGAAGAAGCAAATTACTGACTTTTAAATAAGGCCGGCCCAAGCCAATGAACGGCTTCGCAGCATTTCGACTCACAGCCGGCTGATACCGTGAAATTTACCACGCCAGATACATAAGATAAACTTGAATTTACTAATATTTTTGATAAGTTTTTCTTATGGAAACTATAACCTTGAAACAACTTAGATATTTCGATGCTTTGGCCAAAACGCGGCATTTCAGCAGGGCAGCTGACCTTTGCGCGATTTCACAGCCGGCGCTTTCGATGCAAATCAAAGACTTGGAAGCGCGTCTCCCTTTACCGCTTCTTGAAACAGCAACAAAACCGTTGCAACTTACCCCTTACGGTGATGCTTTTGCAAAGCATGCAGGCATGATTTTGCAACATGTGCAGGAATTAGGGGATTTGGCGAACGCCTCACATACGGCGCCGCAAGGCTTGCTGCGGCTTGGCGTCATTCCAACGATTGCACCCTATCTTTTTCCCCGATTGATCCAATCAATGACCGAGGCATTTCCAAAGTTAGAGTTAAAGCTGCGCGAAACGATTACATCGAATTTGATCGCAGATATTTTAGAGGGGCGATTAGATGCCGCCATTCTGGCTTTGCCCGTATCGGAACCCCGGCTAAGCGAAGTGCCCCTTTTTGAGGAAGAATTTATTTTGGTGCGCCCGTTTTCCGAAAGCGGAAAACCAGTTCCACATCCAGAATCGCTGCATGAAATGCGGCTACTTTTGCTTGAAGAAGGGCATTGCTTTCGAGATCAAGCCTTAACGGTTTGTAATATCTCTACTTCCCAAACGCGCGACCTTATGGATGCCAGCTCGCTTTCCACGCTGGTTCAAATGGTTGGCTCTGGGCTTGGCGTTACACTTATCCCAAACATGGCGGTCCCACTTGAAAGCCGGTCTGCCAAGGTGGAGATGCTGCGCTTTGCTGCCAGCCCTCCAAAACGAACGGTGGGCATGATTTGGCGGCGAAACACGCCTTTGGAAGCGCATTTAAGGAAAATCGCAGACGTGGTTGCCGCACCCGATAAGTTTATGGCTTAAAACGATAAAAAGCGTTTGATCGCGCAGCACCAAAGCGCAAATGTGACAGGCCGCTGCATCCTTTTATCTTCAGCGCAAATAATCCGCATGAAAAGCAATATGCTCTTGCATGAATGTAGATATAAAAAAGTAGCTATGATCATAGCCGGGCTGTAGGCGAAATTGTGCATTGTGGCCACGCGCGGCCACCGCATCGGCAAAAGCTTCCGGCCGCAACTTTTCCAAAAAAGGATCCTCTGATCCATTATCAATCAAAATGGGCCCGTCAAAGCCATGCTCCGCCATCAATTGGCTGGCATCATGGGCCGCCCACAGGCCCTTATCCTCGCCCAAATAGGCGGTAAATTGTTTGATNCCCCAATCCGATTTCATCGGGTTGCAAATCGGCGCAAACGCTGACACCGATTTAAAGCGCCCAGGTTGGCGCAGGGCAAGCGTCAAAGCCCCATGCCCGCCCATGGAATGGCCGCTGATAGATTGCCGCGACATATCGATTGGAAATGACGAGTCCATGACGGAAGGCAATTCTTCAGCGATGTAATCCCACATCTTAAAATGGGGCGCCCAAGGCGCTTGCGTGGCGTTTACATAAAACCCTGCGCCCTGCCCCAAATCAAACGCCTCATCATCGGCGACGCCGACGCCGCGCGGCGACGTATCGGGGAAAATCAGCGCCACATCATGCTGCGCGGCCCAGCTTTGCGCCCCTGCTTTAACCATGGCGTTTTCATGCGTGCAGGTCAGACCGGATAAAAACCAAATCAGCGGCACTTTTTGGCTTTGCGCAAGCTGAGGGAGAAACAGGCCGAAGGTCATATCACATGACAGAGCAGCAGAGCGATGCGTGTAAACACCTTGAATGCCGTTATGGCATTTAATTTCCGAAACTGTTTCCACGGTCATCCGCATGCATCCCTTTTTATGGCTGCTCCGTTCTTAAAGCAGTTTACTCGATTGTAAAATGATTAACCTCACAATTTTTTGACCGGTCGAACAACGCTAAGAAAGCACACTGCAAACCCGATAGAATGAAGGTGACCCACCAAAGAAACTGGTAATGAAGCGTAAGGCAGGTTAATGAGGCATCCAACCTCTGGAAAACAAAAAACTGCACGCCCTTACATGATCAAGAAATATATATGGCCCTTCCTGGAACCGCTGATCAACGATAAACGCCTTGAGCCGGTATTGATGATACTTGGCACTTTGGCCGTTGTTGGGGGTATTCTATACACGCTGCTCCAATTTATTTTGGGTTAAACGCCGAGCAAAGCCCCCCTGCCAGGGCATCCCTAAGCTGTGTCATTCAAAGCCCATTACATTCTTAATCCGCGATATCTTGCACCTCGTGCACTTCAATGACATTTCCATCAGGATCGTAGAAAAAGATTTGGTGCCAACCGCTTACTGCTTTATTCCCCCAATCGGAAAAGGGAATGTTCTGAGCGCGCAAATGCGCTTTGAACGCGGCTAAGTCATCCGTACGATACGCAATATGGCCGCGCGCAACCGGATTGACCATTTGCCCGGCATTAAACCCTGCCAACACATCTTTTTGTGCCAAATGCATCTGCAAATGGCCATCCGATACAAAAGCAACATCGCCTGCATATCCCTGCTTTTTTTCTAAAACCGGCAATCCTGCCACATTCGGAGAAAGCCCCATGACCTCTTGATAAAAATTATCCATCCTCGCTACATTTTCAGTGGCCAGATTAATATGATGTAATGTGAGTTTCATAATGCGCTTACTCCGTTTTTATCTTTAATCCGCTGTCGCTTTGGATATATCGATGGGTTTTACTTACTCTGTGATACAGCCAGCGTAACAGCTCCAAACCTTTGCAAAAAGGGATAAAAACGNCCATTTCCAAAGCATAAGCTGCGCTTAAAATCGCAGCCAAACACACAGTCAGAGCCCTTGAAACATGAAGATCAATCGCCCCAGAAACACATTTGGCAAAAGCAAGATCTGAATACATCCTTTGATATTTTAGCCGCCCAACTTACCCCGCTGGGCTAGAACGGATAGCGAGGGTAAACCAATTTTAATATTCAAAAATGATATTTAAACTTGTAAATCACAGAGTTTTACAACTTAACGCTGCNTATGAATTTGACCTCCTTGCAAACATTCTTAGCAATTCTTGAAACCGGAAGTTTGGTGCGCGCCGCAGATAAACTGAACGTCACCCAATCCACGGTGACCGCGCGGCTTAAAACGCTTGAGGAAGAGCTGGGGCAAGTGCTGATAAACCGTCAGAAATCGGGGGCAACGCTCACGCCGGCCGGGGCAAAACTGATGCGATACGCCCCCGCAATCACGGGGCTATGGCGGCAAGCGAAAAATGAAACAGGGCTGCCCGCAGGGCTTACCTCTGCCTGCAGTTTTGGATGCGAACGCGATTTATGGCATGGTGCGGGACGGGCTTTTTTCCACTATGCAACCAGCACACAGCCNGAGNTAGCGATGAGCGCAAGGCAGGGCAGCGGCCGCGATCTCACCGAATGGATCGCCACGGGCAGCATAGACATTATTGTTACGTTTGAAGCCGTGACGCGCGCCTCTCAAACGCTTTACCCGTTGCCCGCAGAAGAGCTTATTCTATGTTCCGATCGCCGCAATACGCCAATGATAGGGGATCCTAACTATATTTTCGTGGATCACGGCGCTGAATATCGCCGTGTTCATGCCGAATTTTATCACGATGCGGGTATCGCAAGACTGAATTTTGACAGCGCGTGGTGGGCGCTTCAATATCT
>JGI26273J51734_10001586_pt1 | contig 11966 bp, 5 predicted proteins | sample SaaInlV_125m_DNA_FD_51734 | JGI IMG/M metagenome (IMG submission 51734) | reverse complement strand
CGGGGGCGGCGGCGAGGCGGGAGGGGGTGGCGAGGCTGTGCGCGGAGATGACGGCTGGGGCGAGCCGGGCGTCGCTGGCGGAGGCGCTCGGCGCGAGGCCGGTGCTGATCAAGGCGCTCGATCGCGCGGTGCGGGATGACGACGAGATGATGATGGACGCGATCGGGAGCGCGCTGGGGAAGGCGTCGGAGATGGCGAAGAGGGAGAGTTCGGTGGAGTTGCGGTCGGTGGCGGGGAGTCAGGTGGGCGAACGCGCGGGGGCGAAGCCGTCGACGCTCGAGGTGCGGCTTCCGGTGTCTGATATAGTCGTTCGAGTGCACGAGAGCGAATGGCGCGACGCTGGGTTGGCCTGGCGCGTCTGGGGGTCGTCGCAGATCATGTCGAGGTGTTTAGATGCGGCGCCGGAGCTCGTGCGAGCGCTCGACGTGTTGGAAATCGGCGCCGGGTGCGGGCTCGCGGGGTTGACGGCGGCGCGTGTGGGCGCGAAGCGCGTGCGCATCACCGACGGTGCGCCGGGAGCGATAGATGCGATCGCGCGGAGCGTGAGCGAGCTGCCGCCCGAGTGTGCGGCGACCACAAAGGCGATGTTTCTAGACTTTCGCGACGACGACGACATCTTAGCGGGCGTCGTCTCGCTCGAGCAAGCCCGCGCATCGAATGAGGCGAGGCACTGGGTGCACGCGCGCTCCGCAGCGCACAAATCAATGATTGAGTCGTGTAAACTTCCCGTCGACGACGTCTTCGACGTTGTCTTGGCGACGGATGTTTTGTATTCTGACGAACACGCTGCGCCGCTCGCCGCGAGTCTCACGCGACGAATTCGGCCGGGAGGATGCGGCTACATTCTCAACGCGTGTCGCCACGGAGGCATTCTCGCCGACTTTACGCACGCTCTGCTGTCTCGAGGGATGCGGTTGCAAATATCCGCCATCGAACGTTTCGACGGCGAGGACGACGTCAAGGAATACCAAGGCGGTCATTTGCACCGCGCCCTGCCGCCGCAAGCCGACGCCTGGTGGACGGCGAGCGCGAAAGAGCTCGTCAAGTTTGGCGCGTCCACCATCGTCGCCGACGAAGAAGCGTCTATCGCCATGCTCGCTGACGTCGACGTCTTGCGGGAATTCATGACTTCCTTCGAAGGACGCTTCATATTCATTCGCGTCTCGAGACCGGATGTCGACGCCACCGAGACGCCGGCGATATCCGACCGCGCGCCCTCCACGCGAGCGTCCTCGCCCGAAGACGCCACGGCGTCGTCGTAATATTTATTATTTGAAGGTTTGTACCAAGACCGTCTTTAGCACATTAAACATTGCACTATTCTTTCGCGCGAGCGCGACTCGCAGTCGTGGAGGTGGGTGTTACCTCACAATCGACCTCGCTCACGATGCCCAACCCGCGATCGTCTCGATCCGAGCGCTCGCGCCGACGCACCGCGATCGCGCTCACCGTATGCCTCGCATTGACGACTCGCCGAGCGTTCATCGCGCACGTCGACGCCGGTGAAGTCGACCCCGCGATCGACATGGTGGACGAACACTCCGACAACTATCGCTCACTCGTCTACGGCATACGCTGCGGTGCGTGCAAGGCGGTGGTGAAAGAGATTGGCGATACGTTTGATACCGTCGCGGCGAAGCATAAGCGCGACGCGGGACCGACGAATGTGTTCGGATCGCGATACGTGTCGCTGTTTCGGAGCACGCTGACGCGAGAGGTGGACGGCGTGTGCGCGGCGAACGGGGCGATCGAACGCGATTGGGGGTACAGCGAGAAGGGGGCGGAAAACATTATCGCCACGAGTCGCGTGTTCGATCGCATGGGGAAGAACTTGACCAAGGAGGAATCATCGATGATACAGTTGACGGTGTACGGCTTGGGACTGTTCACAAAGAATCCGAGCGAACGATTTCATTATCAAGGCCCACCGGGCAGCGAGATCTCGGGAAGCGATAACTTTTCGATGATCTCGAACACGTTTGCCAGGCAAACGTTGCGCACGGCGTGTCAAGCGGTGAGCGATAGCTTAGAATTCGACGACGCCATTGACGCGGCTGTGGCCGACATGGAGAGCGGCTTCGATTACAGCGTGCAGCACAAACTGTGCCTCGACCTGGACTATTGCAAAGTCAAGAATCGTAAATCAGGTCGGAGTGCCCCGGTGCAGCGCATCGAACAGGACGACGGTACGGTGGCGTACGAGACGGAAGCGACGGAAGCCGACGAGGACCTCGGCGACCAAGGCGTGAGAATCGATCCCGAAGAGCTCGCGAAGCGAGGCGCCGCCGTCGGCGAAGAGAAAACCGAGCTGTGAGCGCCCTTGTAACATCCTCNCCGCGCCGCGGTCTCACCATCGCGCACCAACGCGTTTCCCTCGAATCCTCATCCATCGACGCGTCGCCGCGCCCGCGGGCTGAAGTGAAAAATCTCCAGACCGACACCGCGATCCAGCCAGCTCGTGGCGCGCCGTCATAACGCGACGCTTGCATGCGACGCGCCGCGCACGCACTAAAACAAAGCGCGACAACTCTCACTACGCACACATCGCACGCGAACGCGCCCTCGCGCGCGCGTTTCGCGGTAAAGAACGCCGTCGTCGACGGATTCGGTCGACGCATTCAGGGTGGGAATTGTCGACGCGAATTCTCGCTAACGATGGCGCACGCGGTGCGCGCGAGCGCGATACACGCGCAGGACGCGCGAGTGAATGAACGACTTTCCGCAGCGCGCGCGGGACGCGGACGAAGGGCGTANGCGGTGCGCGCGGGGACGTCGCGGGGANTCGACGATCGGCGACGGGCGGCGACGACGAGCGCCGCGAGCTCGACGACTCGATGGGCGTTCGGACGACAGTACGCGATTTCGCCCGCGAGTCAAGAGGCGAGTGAGATGGAGGATGATTCGGGAGGAGAAAGCGACGAGGATAGCGATGAAGATCTCACGGGTGAGTACCGAGGGGCGGTGCTGGTGCGTTCGAATGGCCAGAAAGGCTTGGCGACGACGAATAGGACAAACAACGGCCGGATCGGTGGGAGCTGGAAAAAGGCGCTGGGAGATTTCGACGTGAGAACGAACGGGGCGATGACGGTGAATGGGGCGAAGGGAGATGCCAAGGTAACGGATGATGATGAAATCGCGACGGGATTACGAGACGAGGTGCAGACGGTTGAGACGGTGGAGGAAGCGAGGCGAGTGTTGAAGATATTGCTCGACAACGCCGGAACCGAGGATCGACCGATGTATCACGCGTGTGATACCGAAGTTGCGTACATAGACGTCGCGGATCAAACGCCTGTTGGCCACGGGCAAGTTACGTGCTTCTCCGTCTACGTAGGACCGGATGTCAACTTCGCTCCCGAAGGCGAAAGCAAGAGGAGTTTGTTGTGGGTCGACACCTTGCGTGGTGGCGACGGCGTTTGGGAGGTGTTCAAGGAGTACTTTGAGAACGCAAACGTCAAGAAAGTTTGGCACAACTATAGCTTCGATCGCCACGTAGTGGAGAACCATCACGGCATCAAACTCGCNGGGTTCGCGGCGGATACCATGCACATGGCACGTCTATGGAACTCAAACAGAAAACTCGACGGTGGCTACAGCTTGGAAGCTTTGTCTTCGAGCGCAGACGCAATGAGCGAATGCGCTGAGATGCTCGGTGCGGGAGCGGAGATGATGCGTGCGAAAAGAGGTATGAAGAAAATCTTTGGCAAGCCCAAGCTCAAAAAGGATGGGACTCCTGGGAAGACGATGATTCTGCCACCGATTGAAGAAATTCAAGAAGCTCGCGATTCGCGTGATAGATGGATTGAGTACTCCGCGCTCGACGCGCAAGCGACGTGGTTCTTGCGCGAATCTCTCGAAGCGAAACTCCGCGGGATGTCGTGCGAAGCGTGTCCGATTTTGGCGAGCAAGCCTGGATACCGCAAGTGCGTCACGCTTTGGGACTTTTACACGTTCTACCTCGCCGAATTCGGCAATTTGTTGACGCAGATGGAACGAAATGGCCTTCTTGTCGATAAAGCTCATTTGGCGCACGCGGAGAAGATGGCGCACGAAGATAAGCGCGTGGCGGAAGACTACTTTAGAAACTGGGCTGCTTCGAAATGCGAAGGCGCGCGAATCATGAATGTCGGTTCAGGGTTGCAAGTTCGTCAGCTTTTATTCGCCGGTGCGAAGAACAAGCGTCGTGACAAACCTGGGGTTGAGCTCACCCGCGAGTTCACGCAAGAGTCTTCCGAATGGATCGCTTGGGATGCCGCCGGTCGAGAAGGCAAGGCGCCGAAGAAGACGATGAAGGTTGCTCTTCACGGTATCACGGTGAAGCCGATCCAAGTGCAGACGTTCACCGCAACTGGACTTCCTGCTGTCAGCAGTGTTGTTCTGCGCGCTCTTGCGGGCAAACCTGGCGCCGCTCGCGCCATCATGGATACTTGGGACTCGCTCGCGGACGCCGAGAAAACCGAAGATGTGTTGAAGAAGGCGTGCGGCACCGCATTTGAAGCCTTTGGCGGCGGTAAAGAGGGCGTACAAGCGTGTGCCGCTATCGATGCGTTGAACGACGTGGCGGCCATCGACACTTTATTGTCGAACTTTATCATTCCTCTGCAAGGGGATGATATTCGTGGACCCGAAGGCCGCGTGCACGGCGCGCTGAACATCAACACCGAGACCGGACGCCTATCCGCTCGTCGGCCGAGTTTGCAAAATCAGCCCGCGCTCGAAAAGGACCGTTATGGTATCCGTAAGGCGTTCACCGCGGGGCCTGGGAATATTCTCGTCGTCGCCGATTATGGTCAGCTCGAGCTTCGCCTTTTGGCGCACATGGCTGATTGTAAGTCGATGCAAGAAGCCTTTGAAGCCGGCGGCGATTTCCACAGCCGAACGGCGCTCGGAATGTACTCCAACATTAAGGAAGCCATCGATAAGGGCGAAGTTGTCTTGGAATACGGCGAACAAGAGGAANCCGTGGACGAGAAAGATCGCCCTGCGCTCGTAAAGGATGTGTTCGCGAGCGAACGTCGCAAGGCCAAGGTACTCAACTTCAGTATCGCATACGGCAAAACTGCGCACGGCTTGGCGAAGGATTGGGGCACGTCTCTCGAGGAAGCCGCCAACACGGTTGAGCTTTGGTACGCCGACCGCCCAGAAGTTCGAGAATGGCAAGAAGTGCAGAAGAAGATGGCGGTGGAAAAGAACCTGGTGCGCACCCTCCTCGGGCGCGTTCGCAACTTACCCGACGCCTCGAGCAAGAACGAAGCCTTCAAATCGCACGCGCTTCGCGCATCCATCAACACCCCGATTCAAGGCGGCGCCGCCGACATCGCCATGTTAGCCATGCTTCAGATTCAACGCTGTCCACGCCTAAAAGAGCTCGGTTACAAGCTCTTGATGCAAATTCACGACGAAGTCATCTTAGAAGGTCCCGAAGAGCACAAAGATGAGGCGTTGGCGCTCACCAAGTATCACATGGAGAACCCATTTCCCGGCCACGTCAACTTGTTGAACGTCGCGCTAGCCGTCGACGGCGATTACGCCAAGACGTGGTACGAGGCTAAATAAGTAGTGAACGTCGCTCTTTCGCTTCGTTCGTTTGTAAATCACTTAGCTTTCACTCAAATGACCCTCAGCCTCGAAAGTCGACGCTGAGTGCGCCAGTCATCAGACCAAACCTTACATTTTGCCTCGGCGCGCGCCATGTCCGCGCCTGAATGGCACGGCTACGCCGATGGCGCGAATGTTGACGATCCCTACACCGCTGCCGCGCGATCGTACGACGAGACGCACGCGACGAGCGACGCGAACGCCGACGCCACGCTGCAATCAGACTTCGAGCACATGTCGATCAACCACGCGCACACACTCGTCCACGATCTACTGGACGAGGACGATGACGAGGAGTACGACTACGTCGACGGGGAGCACGCCGGCGGTGCGCGACGGAGCGAGTTCGCGTGCGCGTACTGTGGGATATCCAACGTCTCGTGCGTGGCGCAGTGCGTGAAGACAAAGAAATGGTTTTGCAACGGGCGATCGAATGGATTGCCGGCGAGCTGCTTGATATATCATCTCGTGCGGTCAAGAAATAAGGAGGTTCGACTGCATGAGTCGTCGCCGCTGGGCGATATGACGCTGGAGTGTTACGTGACGGGGGCGACGAACGTGTTCAACCTCGGGTTCGTCCCGTGCAAAGACGAAAACGTGGTGGTTCTCGTGACGAGAGAAGCAGCGCAGAGTAACCCGGCAACTCTTAAGGAATTGAATTTAGACTTAGCGCTCTGGGAGCCGTTGATTCAGGACAAGGTGTTCTTGCCTTGGTTGTTGCAGATGCCGGACAAGAAGGAGATTGATCGCGCTCGGCCGGTGAACCCAGGAAAAGTCATCAAATTGGAGGAACTATGGAAAACAAATCCCGAGGCTACGCTAGACGACGTAGAGAACGATGACGGTGACGGCGAGGTACGTCCTGTAGCGCTGACGTACGAGGACGCGCATTTATACCAAGGCGTCTTTGGACCGTTGATACAGCTCGAGGCAGATTACGACAAGGCGCAGCGAGAGAGCCAAACGAAGGACGACGTCACAGTCCGCTGGGACATTGGCTTGAATAAGCGTAGGATTGCGTATTTCAGTTTTGGTGCCGATGAAAATGCGGTGTCAGTGACGTTGGGAGANTCTTTGCAGTTGCGACTGCTGATACAGACAAAGAACGAACAGCGAAGTTGGCAAGGACAAGGCGTCGTGATCAAGTTCACCGCACAAGAGGAAGTCGGGGTGGAAATGTACGGCATGGATGCCCCCGTGGAATACACCAATGGCTACAGTGTCGACTTTTTGTGGAAAGGGACGAGTTATGANCGCGCGCAACAGGCGTTGGANTCTTTCGCTGAAGATGAAACTTCGGTTTCGGGGTACATTTACCTCAAGCTCATGGGCAAAGACCCGGAAGATATGTTCTTATCCGGAGATTTTCCGAAGAAGTTAACCGCCCCGGGGCTACCTGAGCTCAACCAAAGCCAACACGATGCGGTTAAAACGGTCCTCCAGCGACCACTGAGTCTAGTTCAAGGTCCACCGGGGACTGGGAAGACGGTGACGTCGGCGACGCTCGTGTACCATTTAGCCAAGCGCGGCAACGGTCAAGTCATCGTGTGCGCGCCATCAAACGTCGCAGTAGATCATTTGGCCGAGAAGATCGAAAAGACGGGCCTAAAAGTCGTTAGAATCAGTAGTAGAAGTAGAGAGCATTTGGTGTCTTCGGTTGAGCACCTGACGCTACACTATCAAGTAGCCAACATTGGTGGGTCGACGCACAAAGCGTTTCAGAAGTTGCAGCAGCTGAAGAACGAGCTCGGCGAATTAAGCGCTGGAGACGAGAAGAAGTATCGCAACGCTCAAAAGAAACTTGAGCGCGAAATCCTCGAGAACGCGGATGTCATTTGCACCACAGCAGTCGGTGCCGGTGATCCGCGACTCGCAAACTTCCGCTTCCGCATGGTGCTCATCGATGAGTCGACGCAAGCCACCGAACCGGAGTGTTTAATCCCAATCGTCATGGGTGCGAAACAAGTCGTCATGGTTGGCGATCACAAACAGCTCGGCCCGGTGGTGACGTGCAAGCAAGCATACGCCGCGGGTCTGGCGCAGTCGTTGTTTGAACGCCTCATTGCGCTCGGTATACAGCCCATCCGCTTACAGATTCAGTATCGTATGCACCCATGCCTGTCCGAGTTTCCGAGCAATACATTCTACGATGGAACGCTGCAAAACGGTGTGTCTGCGATCGAACGAACGCTTTCACACATCGACTTTCCTTGGCCCGTACCATCCAAACCGATGATGTTTTGGAGTCAAACCGGACAAGAAGAAATGAGCGCGAGCGGGACGTCATTCCTCAATCGCGCGGAGGCGTCGGCGGTCGAAAAGTGCGTCACGCATCTGCTGAACGCCGGGGTGAGTCCTGAACAGATCGGGGTGGTGACGCCGTACGAAGGACAGCGCGCGTACGTGGTACAACACATGACGCGCGTTGGTGTGCTGCATCCGCAACTGTACAAGGACATTCAAGTCGCAAGTGTCGACTCGTTCCAAGGAAAAGAAAAAGACTTCATTATTATGACTTGCGTGCGCTCGAATGAAAAGTCTGGTATTGGGTTCTTGAGCGATCCAAGACGTTTGAACGTCGCCATAACACGCGCGCGAAGTGGGCTCATCGTCATCGGCAATCCAAAGGTTTTGAACAAACAACACCTATTCCACGAGATGTTAACGCACTTCAGAGAGAACGGGTGCCTCGTTGAAGGGACGTTAGGCTCATTAAAGGAGTGCATGGTGGCCCTTCCTGCCGAACACCCGGACAAGGACCCTTGGAAGCGATTCGAATCCCGCCAAAATGGTGGTCGCGACCGTCGAGCCGCGGCGGAGCAGCGCGCACAGCACGAATTTCCAGACCTCGCCGCCGCCTACGGGCGCTTTGGAAACTATCGCGACATCGATTCCGAGTCCGAGGCTTCCTACGGGAGCGAGTACTCCTACCAACCGCCGAGCGAAATCGATCACGGTTCGTCCCGAAACGCGTACGAGTTTTAATGCAGTTCTGACACTGATAACGAAACCGACACATCGCGGCATGCCCCCGATCCCGCGATGTCTCCTCACGACCACCGACCCGAGCGCGCTGAACCAGGCCGACTTACCGCGCCCCTCTGTGTCGTCCGTGTCGTCCGAGTCGGAAACGGCGTCGGAATCGCCGTCGACGTCTCGCCGAGACGAAAAGTTGAGCGGGACGGTGCCGAACCTGTTTTGGCGCGCCGTCGCCATGGATGACCTTCGCGCGGCGCGAAACTTCGTAGGATTACCGGAAGAGTCGCAGGTGACGTTAGCAGGGGCGAAATCATTCGCGTACGTGCGTCAGGGCACGGAGGTCTGGGACGCGTTGCACGATGGCCGCCTGACGACGGGAGTCCTTAAAGCGGCGCTCGGCTTCGTTGAAGATGGTGTCGATAAACGCGCGCTAGGACTCGGCAAGCGGCACGGTGGACACAACGCGATATTGAGTGCATGCCGTCGATTGCAACGAGAAAAGTGGTGCGATGACGACGAAGTGGGGGACGTAGCAGACGACGCGAGACGTCGAAACGAAGCGGCGACGGCGGCGTTTAATCGACAGATAGACGGGGACGATGACGACGAGACTGAAGATGAATGTGACGATGTCGGACTATGCGATGATAGTGCCGGCGAACTGTTGAGCGGCGTTGGATCGAACGCGTCGGCGATGGATATCTTGGCGGCGTCTCTGGCGTCGGCAGCCAAGAAGAAGACATCGAAGAAAGGGAAGAAGAAGAAGAAACGTGGGAGCGGGAAGAAGAACAGAGTCGCGGGCGATAGCTCCATGCTCACGAACGCGCAGTACTCTCGAGCGCTCGCGCGAGGTGGAGAGCACGCCATACGCTTAGCGTGGGGATCAGCGCAGGAAGCGTCGACGCTTTGTTCCATGATGGTTCATTTCAAAGGATCCACTGTGTACGAAGCCGGGCTGTGCATGCTCGATGCTGCATCAGACGTTCCAAAAGCGTGGGGCGTTGGTCCACTCCCACCCGTCGGCGCCAGCCCGGACGGATTGATAACCATGGCGAGCGGTGAACGTTTTGTGGTCGAGGTGAAGAATTCATCGCCGTTTCGCCAAATGCCAGGTCGATACGTTGTCGCCGACCGCGAGCCGTATGCCAAACCACCCGCGTATCACATGCCTCAAGTTCAATTAGAGATGCTCTGCACGGGGACGCGCTCAGCGTTATTGGCGATGCAAAGTATGACGTACGGAATAAAAATATTTCGCGTCGAGCGAGACGACGACTTCATAGCGAGTATGCTCCGGAGAATTTCGCGTCTGTACACCACGTACGCGCGTAAGGGTAAAGACCCACCCATGAACTGGGAGGTTCGATCGATAGAACACAAGAAAATGGTGGGCGCTGCCGTTCGACTCGCTGGCGCAGCAACGGTGTACGATCACATTCCTNCGTCTTCAGTTCCTAACGATGGATCGATTCATGTCGAAGAGAACGCCTTCGTCGCGTAAGGGCGATATTGTTTTTTTTCTAGCTTACAGTTAGAATTGCAGAGTGTAAAATTTGTTACGCGCGGCTATCTAGATTGTACAGACTCCATATTAATGAGTTCATTAAGCGATTGATTCGCTGCACGTCGGCAGTGTGTAACATTTGTCGTTTACGCATAAGCGACCTCCCCCTCGTCTGTCGATTTACGCTCGTCATCGTCCGTGTCAGCGTCCAAATACTTGGGGTTCGTCGATGCGAGCATGGTGACGATTGAAAGCGCGCTGAGAACAGCGAGCGTGACGAAAAGTGCGCCCCATCCGTACTTTTCAGCGATCACCGCGGTAAGCGCGCCTTGCAGCACGGCGCCGAGTGATCCCATACCGTTCACCACACCCGCTGCGGTTCCGAGAACTTCTTGGCCGTAACCCGCTTGTTCGCAGCAGTCAGAGACTGCGGTCGAACCCAGCATAGCGTCGGGACCGGCGACTAAGAAACCGATGAGACCCATGACGATGGCGTTGGTGAGCATTCCCATGCTGCATGCCGTTTGGTAGCCCCCGATCGCAAAAGTGAGCAAGGCGCACGACAACGCGCCGAGCACCGTGCGCTTGCCTTCGAAATACTTGTCACCAATAATGCCGCACGCGAGTCCTCCCAGTACGCCGCCCAAATCGTATATGCACGACATGTAGCCAGCAACGGCGACGGACATCTTGTACTCTTGCGATAAATAAAATGGCAACCAGAAAAGCAAACAATAACGAACGATCTTCACGAAGAAGTAGGACAGCATGAGCATCTTTAACCTAGGGATGGCCAAAATTTCCATGAAGGAAACATTTTTGGACGCCGGCTCGATGTCCGCGCGCTTCTTCGTCGACGTCAAAGCTTCTTGCTTATACGTCGTCGTTTGCAACCACGGCGGATCGAGCTGCATCGCGGCGACGAGCGCCGCAGTACACAAAGCGAATGTCGCCGGCAAACTAATCGACAGTCTCCATCCAACCTTACCCAATAAAAATGCGGTGGCAACGGTAGCCAGCGTCGCGCCGACTTGTTGGCTCGTCGCCCAAATCCCCATCGCCGTTCCTCGCTCCTTCGAACTGAACCACGGATTGAGGAGCTTCACGTGTAACGGATACGATGCGGCTTGCGCGAGACCATTCAACGCCCACAGCCCCATGAGAATGTACGGCACCGAGATATATCCAAAAGCGAGACAACAGGCAAACGACACCACGCCGCCGACGACGATGACCGCCTTCGCGCCAATCTTATCCCCAACCGAAGGCATCACAAACTGCCCCAGCGCATACGTGAGCAAAAACGCACTGTCGATTAACCCCATCGTCCCCGTGGTGAGCCCGAGCGCTTCCTTGACCGGCGCCTTCACCACGCTCAACGGCTTGCGCACAAAGTACGCCGACGAGTACGAAATAAACATCCCAGCCAGCGTCAACCGCTGCAACCGCGTCACCTCCGAACGAGGAAACTCTTCCTCGATCACCGTTCCCGGTTTACACTCCTCTCCGGCGCTTTCCCACANGCATTCANCGTCTTCGGGCGGGAAAGTATACGTGACCGCCTCCTCCAGCGCCGTCGCCGCCGTCTCCTCGGGTTCTCCCGCGTCCCTCACCACCTCGTCCGCCGCCGCGCGCGTCCCCGCGTCGCGTCGTCGACGCACGCGTACGATCTCGTGCGTTCCGCGCGTCTGTGCACTCGACGGCGTCCTTCGCGGCGCGTCCAGCGCGCCGCGAACGCTTCGAGCGCGCGGGATCGCGGCGACCCGTTTCTCCGCTCGACGCGCTCGCGACGCGCGCGCGGGCGCGGCGCGCGATCGATCGACCGCGCGCGGCGCGGACGCGAGTGCGAGCATCGCGCTCGGCGTCCGCGTGAGCGCGCGAGAGG
>JGI26273J51734_10001577_pt1 | contig 12006 bp, 12 predicted proteins | sample SaaInlV_125m_DNA_FD_51734 | JGI IMG/M metagenome (IMG submission 51734) | reverse complement strand
ATAGATATATATTATATTATAATTATTCATCGCATCTCAGAGAATAAAAATGTGTTACAGTTAATTTTTTGCCGCTTCTTTGCATGCTTCGCTAATAAGAGTCCCGCGCACGTGGTCGATTCTATAGATTGCATTTCTTCTTCTGCGCCATCGCAAATAATGCTCGTGTATCTAAGGGCATAATGCTTGTGTATCTAAGGTGTGCAATATTCGGATTAAATGCCGTTACATCCTATATCATAACTCGAATTCTCTGGCTGCAGTAAGAAGATCGCTCTCCCGAGTGGCGTCCGGTTGAGTTGTGTTTCGTGGAGCAACGCCAAGGTTAGTGCATAAATAAACTGTATCAATCTGAAGAATGGCTAAGAATTGCTATTCTGATTATAGGGATGGCTTGCTTGTGGGGGCGAAAATGGTTTGCTGAAGGTGCTGCTCGTCGACCGTCCGAAGGTACGTCATCCTTGGGTCTTGTGATAGATTGAATATCACGACGTATTCAATTTTAGAACGGGGATGGGGGCAATCTTTCCATGAACCAAACACTGACCGGTCATGAAGGTCAGTAGGCGTTTGTTTCAGAACCTTCTGTGCACATTGTAATAGTGAAGCAACGTTGAAGCAGGAACTGTTTTGAATGTCGAGTGGAATGACGAGCACGAAAAATTAACAACCAGTGATCAGCATGGCTTAATAATTGTATGGATGCTTCATAAGGTTTGCAGCTTTCCGAATTGCAGTTTGTGTTCAGCGACCACTGATAACTGATGAGAGACTCTTTCTCTTCTGGTCTCAAGGGAATGTGGTTCGAGGAAATGATCAACAATCGAAACAAGTCCGTTGTTCGTGACATGAAGTGGACAAAAGATGGCAAAAAAATATGTATTGTTTATGAAGATGGGGCTGTGATTGTTGGTTCAGTCGATGGGAAAAGAATGTGGAGCCGAGATGTCAATCTTGAGCTCGCGCTCGTCGAATGGTCTCCAGATGGTCGGACAATCATTTTCTGCAGTGTCTGCGGAGAATGCCGTGTCTACGATGAGAATGGAAATCATCTTTCAAATCTTTCAATCCTTATTCCAGACCAATATGGTCCGGCCCGGATCACAGGGATTGATTGGCATGAAAGCGCCGGGCATTCGGCGAGTTATGTGCGGTCAAGACTGGTATGGTATATTACTAAGATTTAGCACCTGTTTTTAGCACGGAAGCATGTTTTTCCTCAGGCTCTTGGGTTTGAAAATGGAAGCATCCAGGTGATGTCAGATGTCGGCGATTGTCAACCGGCACTATTTCAGACAGGATTGACTGCCCCGAAGGCAAGCTCTAATCTTTCATACATTTCGACATTTTTTAAAACTTTTATGCTCTTCCAGATCAGATGGAATATATCAGGGTCTATCCTGGCAGTCGCGGGTGAGGAAATACACAGCACAAATATTATTTGCCAAACTTTTTCCTCATGCTCGCCCTTCTCTGTCAAGGCACCCAAGCTAATTCTGCTGGTCGTCAGATAAGTGCTGTTCAGTTCTATAGTCCACATGGTCAGCTACTCCGGTCACTCCGTGTACCTGGAAACGGGATAAAATCCATTGCATGGGAAGGTAGCGGAACGCGGATTGCTCTCGCTGTAGACAGCTTCATCTATTTCGCAGACATTCGGCCCCAATACCAATGGAGCTTTTTTGACGATGTGCTAGTTTATGCTTTCGACAAGCCAGGGAAAGATGAGAAGTGCGTCGCTTTTTGGAATACGAAATCAAATGAACGGTTCGCCAAATATGTACATGGATTGATTGATATTTGTGCTTTCGGGGACCTTTGCGTTTTGATTACTGAGGCTGCCATGAAGAATATGTTTGCCTTGATCATTTGTGACGCCAAGGGTGCAGCTTTAACTAGTAGCTACGTAGAAGTGCGTCATGTGGACGTGTTTGTCATTTGCTTCTCTCGTGTTGACTGTATTTCTTTCAAGGAAAAACCCCTATTTTGCGTCATGACAGCATCTCATCTGATTACAGCAACTGATTCGCATGTTAACTTGTGGGATTATAATGCCAGCGAATGCAAGAAAATAGTCAATCTACAAATTATTCGTCAGAATGACAGTATTCGAGAGCCGATAGACGCGGGCGTTGATCCAGGGAGTGGACATCTGAAACCGGAATTCAGGTGAGTTGTCCGCTGATTCGTTGATGTTCTTCACATTCTTATGTTTCAATACGCGATGCACCCTACTTTGAGTCGCTTTATCTCGTGTGATAGCATATGTTCTTTGGCCGCATCTGAGAAGGTGAGAAACGTGATGAGCTCATGACCAAGCCGGGTATTGTCATATCATACTTGACAGAATATATTTTCACAGATGCTCCTGGTAGGCATGCAGTCCGGTGCTGTGCGACGCTATGGTTTGCCTCACTTACAACACGAAGCCACATACGCAGTAAACATCCGCCCGCGCGTGAGAAGCGATTTCTTTTTCGGTAATTTGTGATAACTGAACGTGGATCCTTGCAGCACATGTCCTTGAATTGTAACGACACCAAATTTAGTGTCATAGATGTTGACGGAGTGTTGACAGTTCTTGACCTTGAAACCGTTTCGTCCAATATTTTTCGCAACCAAGAAATGGTCGTGTCAAATCAGCGAAAAGATTGTTTTGGAATCTATTGGAGTAAGGATGAGCCTAATCTCTATGTTGTCATGGAGAAGACTCGGATGTATGTGTTCCGAAACAGTGATCCGGAGGAGCCGGTGCGCTCTCCTCCTTTATTAGTTGTCAGCATTCAGTTTGCTCTTCATTTTTTGCCGTATATCTAACCCTAAACTTCTAACCGACATTTTATACAACCGACAACAGGTTCTCACTTCAGGGCATATTTTTGACTTCTGTGACCTGGAGATTAAAGCCGTTTTGCTCGAGGATATCATGCAAAATCCCCAAACACCAAGCGCGGAGCAAATAGTTAAATTTGAAACAAAATCTCTCAGGGACACCCGCGCGCTGATACTAAACGACATTTCCCTTCAGGAAGGCAGCTAATTCTTTCTAAAAGCTGTGAAATCTGATGATATCTTAATTTTATTCTTTTTGTTGGGCCTTTCTTGAAGGATTCGAGGCGATTTGTACAAAATAACGGCCATCAGCGTCTGTGGCAGCTGCTTGCTCATTGTGCTTTACAGAAGCTTGACTTTGACGTTGCAGAAAGTTCGTTCGCATGTTTTAATGACACTCATGGCATAGGGTTCGTGAGAAGGCTGAAGGTATGTTCGCTCATTAATTGGTCTTATTCTTGCCAGTTTGCCGCTGTCGAGAAAAAAAAGAATTTGCTGACGGTTCCCTACTTTAGATGATTCGTGATAAGAATCAACAACGCGCTGAAATTTCAGCATACTTTCAACTTTTTGACGAGGCCGAAGCTCTTTTCGCAAGCATGGATCGTTTTGATCTATCTTTAGCCATGCGGATTAAACTTGGCGACTGGTTCAAAGTTGAAAAAATGCTACGTGCCGGTGACAAGAATAACTTGACTCACGTGGTTGCGTTGAATAACATTGGAAACTACTTTTTCGAGCGGCAAAAATGGGATCGAGCTGCATTATATTACTTCAGGTCCAACAATCTAAGGAAACTGATTGACTGCTACTATTTATTGGAAGAATATAAGGAACTAGAGAAGGTCGTAAGTATCACAATAGGAAACAATGAAATGTTGTCAAACATTGGGAGCATGTTTTGTGGCGCAGGCATGTGTAGCCAGGCTATTCATGCATACATAAGCTCGTCAGACATAAATTCTGCGATAGATGCATGTGTTCTACTCAATCATTGGGACTCTGCTTTCAGTCTTGTCAAGGAACATAACTGTCAGATGACGGCAAGTGATAATTTCCAACAGTTGAACCCACCCCGACATTACTGTACTATGTTGTCCTGATTCTCATTGATTGTTTCAACGCAAGCAATTTTTGTAGGGAATGCTCGAAAGATACGTATATCTTTTGCAGGCAGGAATGGAGCTCCGTGCAGCCGATCATCACAGGAAAACGAATGATCATGAAATTATGCTTCAGTTGTTATCACAATTTGAAATGGAGTCTGGCACTGTGAAGAATAGCACAGCATATATGAAGAAAATATATGTTTTGGGCGCGCTTGAGGTGAGCGCGCAAACAGTGATTTGAAGTGCGCATTGCGCAAACTGACCATCAACTTCGGCAAATATTCGCAGGCAAGAAAAGTCGATCAATCCTTGACTCGCAATTCTTCCACAAAACAAGGAGAGGGTGCGATTTAGGCTTGAACCGTAACTGTGCTGTTCACAAGCGTAGATACTAATCCTTCATGATTACGTTTTTCACAACACCTCTATGAAACTTTTTCTGTCCTTTGTATGCAGAAACTTGTGCGCACACGTGCTATTGGCGAAAAGCTGAGGCGTACCATTTTTTACTTCTCGCTCATCGACAGCTTTATGATGGTCAATTCGACTACGCAAGGCGAACTTCTCTTGTGCTCGAAAAATACAGAGACTGTGTGGATGCCAGTCGTTCACAATCCCTGATCGCATTGGCAGCGTATTACAGTGGGAACTACAGCGTATGCGGTAAGGCATGCATGAAGCTTCGAACAGATCCTGCGCTCAACAAGAAAATAATCACATCTGAGCTTACAACTGAAATATTTTCAAAGGTAACTCATTTTTTACTTATTATTACATTAATTTCCAAGACCAAAATAATAATGAAGAGCTTGAATTAATTACGCGTCCCTTCATTTGGCATTCTTCATATACACCTGTCGGTATGCGCCTGCCAGAAGACAAAGCAGTCCCGTGGACTGATACAAGAAGCAATTTGGACTCTGATGACATTTGCATCGCAAGTGGCAGGTGAGACTTAATTCGTGGTTTCTCATGCCTTGCCATATATTGACATAACTTCTTGCCGCTCGTGACTTTTCTCGTCGGAATATTACTGCCATGGACGCGGTGATGAGTTGTTTGATTTGCACGCGCAGAGCCATTCGCAGCGAGCTCCGAGGTGGCGGCATATGCCCACTTTGTCACTCTCTCCTGTGGTGTCCCTGAACCACATGCAAAATGGTCCTACCAGCATATGCCAGTGAAACTGAGAAAAGTTCTTGAATCATACCTTCGTAGTATAGTTGAAATCAAAGGTTAATGCTCTATCTGCCCAGTTGCCTCCTTTTATTGGCCATCGTCTCCTATTTCAGTGACTTGCGAGTCAGATCAGCGACAGCTTTTTGAATACGCGCTGAACGATATTTTGCAAACTGTTGAGTGCATACATTTGTGTTATCTGCAGCAGAAAAGAAGTTATCTATGCGACTTTGTTGAGCAACCTTTTTCCAGAGAGCAAGCACGGGCAGGATTAGCTCATCAATTTTTGTGTGCTGCCAGTGAAACTGATTGCAACAGAATGCTCTCAATAGGTTTAGATTGGGCTTTCCCCATAGTAGGGGCTCCCTTGACCGATCAACTGCTGGCTTTTCGTAAGCCTCAAGCACTGCAGAGGAAGGAAAGTCATCGGGGATCCGCCAACTTCTTTTCATCGTCTGGTGACCTCTCTTAAAGCTTTGGCGGCGAGATGTAATTTCTGCACACTCCATCCATCCATTTTTGTCACACATGTACAAGTGTTGTTCTGTAACACGTCCCATTTTTCTATGTTTTTCAGGTTTCGTCAGGCCATTGATCAACCTTTGCCGTCGAGGAGTTGTCTCTTCCAGGTTTGGAGTACTCACAGCATGGTCAGATAGATCTTGGTTTTCTGCCCAGTCGCGGAATTCCTTGAGCCCATTTAGTCCTGGAAAGGAGGTGACAATCTCGAGGGCATTCACGATTCCAACACCAGAGATGCCTTCAGTGTAGTCCGATCCCAGCAGCAGGGCCAGTTCAGCCATCTTTGCGCGATCAATGCCAAGATCATGTTGAATTCCATCTGCAGAATAAACCTCCACATACTTCTTACTCTGGAATACNTGGCGGTAAATGGTCTTCGCCCCAAATAAAAATGCATCACTGTCATCTGTAATGACTGCATCTACAAGACCCTCTGAGTTCAGCCACGCGCATTGCGCCTCTGCCTCCTGCGGAGCAATTACATATGGAATCCCAAACAGGCTGAGAAGTTCCTGAATTTGACGATACATGCCCTCTGATGGGGCATCTGCTCCACGTTCAGCATTTCTTTTATCAATCTGTAATTGTTTTCGTTCTGCCTTTGCATCCCTGACGAACATGTCGACCAGTAGATCACTACATGAATTTGATGCGCAATCCGGTATTACCGTGTGAAGCTGATTACAACAGCTCTTGCCATGTTCTTTGCGCATCATCTTGAACTGGGTCGGATACATTCCAGTCACGCGATGGCATGCGATGATAATTTTCCCAAATGAGTTTGCTATTGGGGCAGATGTGTCAAATCTGAATCCTTGGCACTTAACAACTGCGCCTGCCTCTCCAAAGACAACCCGAGTAAGAAGGGAAGTACAGCGGTCAAGCGCACGAGTCAATTCGACCTCAAAAGTGTCAATGGATCGGAATTCAATTGCCTCGTCCTCATTTCGGAGGAAAATTGAAACTTGCACTGGGATCTCTGCTGACAGATGGAATATATCATCAGAGGTGTGAGCCACTATAGGCTGCGAATAATATGAGGCATTGCCGCCCGAGAGCATGTGCTTTGCTGACTTTCCAGTCTTGGTCTTCCCCGATAACTGCGCATCACAAATAACTTGTTCATCATCAGCAACCTCTGAAACTGGTTTAACTTTGCTTTTGCTCTCAAAGAAAGATACAGGGTCTTTTGCGGATGATGTCATTGTTATTCTATCTTGGCTCGTAGGCGCATGCACAGGTATCTTATCTCCCAAAAAGACATCACGCGACTGCCAGCCTTGAGCGGTTTCTTCCTCGGTCAATTCGAAAGAAGATATTTCATTCAAATTATTTCTGTGCTTGAGACATCTTGGGGGATGATCGAGGGGTAATTCACTTTCGTTTATGGGTCTCCAAAACTGTTCAATCTCACATGCAGAAGATCCTTTTGGAATATTGCCATCATCTTCTAGTAATCTGTAAGTGACGTTCCCACCGCCTCCATGTGCACTTGAAAAAGTATCCTGGAATGTATTCTGAGTACTCAGGTGTGCTCTCTTGCTTTCGCCTTCAAAAAGTGGATCGATTCCCCCACTTGCTGCATCTAACGACTCAAAGGTGAAGTCAAGAGTTGCGCTATTTTTATTAGCTCTCAGCTGTTTTCCAGGTATTTTCGCTAAAGTATGAGGAATACTTGCACCCGGTGGAGCTGTTTCAGTAGCAGGAAAATGCATATCGTCCAGATGAACCCCACAGGACCGAATAGCCACCTTCTCCTCATCGTTTTGAAATGTCCCATGATTTTGTCTCCATTTCGAGAGACCTGCCCTCTCCAGACCAGTAACAGAGTCAGCGTGAATTTCCTTACAGACACGTGGCAAGTGAGCACGATTTTGGGCGACAATTTTATCTGGTTCTGTAAGCAAGTATTCACGGTTGACAGTGGACGCAATGCAATTCTTCTTCATGCGATATGTCCCATCAGTCCTGAATCCTGCCGATTCCTTGATAGCATCTGACATGCATCTTACGTTTGCGGACACAGTCGCCGCCTCCATTTGCTGCCGAATATTGCTTGATTTCAGATAGCTATTCATCTGAAGTTCTGAAAAGTCTTCGATCTTGCCGGATAAAGTCTGGAAGTGTGAACGGTTTTCTGCAACACGTTGTTCGCGAATTTTAATCAACATGTCCATTTGTGCAGATGGTGGTAGCGTCAAAAGCACATCTTGATGGACATCATCCATCCCTGGAATCAGCATTTCATCTCTTTGGCGGAAATCATATGTACCATTGCCGTCTGTCTCCTGTAAACCTATGTAATCAACTGGACTTGTGGTGTCTGGCCTTGCTTTATCGGTGAGGCTGTCGGTTGGAAAAGGCTGTTGAAGCGACCCACTCCGGCGCGTAGTTTTACGGGGTTTCTTTCGGGCCATCCCGTCAGCACCGAGAAGAGAGCCATCAAATCGGAGTTGCTCGCGGCGGCCGCCGTCGTCCATATGGTCTTGCAAAAAGTCAGAGTCACGCTTCAGCATATTTGTCTTCATTGAGTTAACCAGAAGTTTTTCTGCGATCCGTCTGGCCTGCACTTTTCTGCTGACGCGTGAGTGACGGCGAGCTGAGGTGGTCCGGCGCTTTAATGTAGGCGTGGCACCATCAAAGACAAATACAGGTAATAATCCATGGTACAGGAGACGGCAGATGCGCCGGAAAAAGCTTCAAGGAGGGTCATAGATAAAAAAACATTGAGACAAAGAGAGAACACGACGAATGGACACTCAGTCCAAACAAGAGAGAAAATCCTGGGGGAAATGGAGGAAAGAACCATACCCCAGAACGTGAGCGTTGTGAATCATGTCCCCTTGTTCGTCTCGCATCGCTTTGATGAACTGGACTAGCCATATTGAGGCGTCAACCGCGACTCGCCGACCAGAAAGCGCCTCGATATTGACGCGCCGTCCCACGGGTTCTAGGAGACTCCACAACCCTTTGACACCCATCGTCCCCGAGCCTTACAGCACTAGAACTAAAAGGAGTCAGCCTCCATGTCCTGCAGTATCGTCGGGTGACTTGGGTGACTTGTCCCCAAAGGCGTCTCGTCAAAACAATATGAGTGATTCATAAATATATCATATATGTAATAATACTTATTTGTATTAGTTTTTTCCCTCTGATGAGTAGAACTAATTTCCCTGAAGTATTCTACACTAATAACTCATACGGAAATTCAAGAAACCCCTTTCGGCGCTCTCTTTCGGTATGTTCACGGAGTGCGGCTGACACTAGCGCACTCTCGGTCTAGTCGTTATCGAGGTGGAGTTCTAAAGCGACACGAACGTTCCGTTTGCGCGAAGATAGCATGAGCATCACACCGCTCCCGTTCTTCCGCTGTGAACACGGTCGTGAATGTTAGCGGAANTGAAATTTGCCGAGGTATGTTCACGGGCGGAAAAACCGCGTGGAGGGGTACTGACTCGCGCAGACTCCGCGCGCGTCCTGCCGGGCCGTTCACCCGCCTCCCTGACAAGATGTTCGAGCGGAGAAGCGAGCGATACGACGGTCGCGCGAAGGATGCGCGCCGCAAAGCTCGTTTCTTCCACTTTTCAGGGAAAAAACTAATACAAACAAGTATCATATATTATATATGTATATATATATTATTATTGCTTACTTGCTACGAGTATATATATACGCACAGATTATTTTTATATCCTCTATCTTCGTTCGTTTATTTGTTCATCATCATCTCAAACATATATTTATGAATCACTCATATTGTTTTGACGAGACGCCTTTGGGACAAGTCACCCAAGTCACCCGACGATACTGCAGGACATGGAGGCTGACTCCTTTTAGTTCTAGTGCTGTAAGGCTCGGGGACGATGAAAATTTCCCAAATATATTTTTAGAATTTCAAATACTTGTACGGAAGAATATAAACCCTCGATCACGAGTAAACATACTTCAAAACATACTTGAAAACATACTTGAAAACATATTTATATATACTCGTAAATTATTGCAAAGGCGTACTTTCATTTCCGTTGTCATAGATACTTCTATTGAAACATATGATATTATTTATTTGTAAAGTTACAACTTGTATTAATAAATATACTTTCACTACGTAACGTTAAGTTTACCGTTATTAGTCGTCATATTATGGATATGTATGTATATATTATTAAGATTTTTTCGGGAACCGTACATATCTAACTTCATCCCACATGGTCAGCGGTAATTACTGACGAGCTCCAATAGTCGGTACACCAACGTGCTTCGAATATCATCACGCGGACCATGGGAACTGAAACACCCAGGGGAAACAGCCAGCATTCCTTCAATCGGATAGACACAGCCAGCACGCTGGACTTTGCCGTCACAAAGGAAGATGTGCCTGTCCGAGCATACGGCGGCAGAGTGGGATACACTCCACGCGCGCCCGCTCAGTTTGGTGATGGCGGCGCATTTCCGGAAATCCACCTCATCCAGTATCCCCGATGTTTTCACCTCGAGAAGCTGAGCACGGATCCATACCTTGAAAAAACAAACAGTGCGGAGGCAACGCCTTCGGTGGGTGAGACGGGGGAAAACAAATCGAGAAACAACACGGCCCAGGGTTTGACTGAACAAGAAGTTTCTCGTCACGCTAGACTGACGCACAATCCTTTTCATGTACGACATTCCTGCATTTCTTTTGCACTTGCGACGATCAAAATATGGATTTTTCCAGGCTCTTGAAAGACCTTCGGGGAAAGACACGGAGACAGCCCTTGAGAAAACAAAGTCTGCCATTTCCGCTAGGATCGATCAGAATTCCGTGTTCCCTCGACCCGCGGTTTCGATTAGGACTTCAGAATCAGAGTACATAAAATACACGCCAGCTACGCAAGCTAGTGGGCATCAATTAGGCGCTACTGAGCGTCTTATCAAAATGCACAAAGCACAAAATGATCCTTTGGAGCCTCCTAGGTTTCGTCACAAAAAGGTAGGAGGGAGCCGTATTTTGTCACAAGTACAGTGTCTGTAACTTTTCTTGTTCCCGTAGGTCCCACGTGGTCCAGGGGCTTCTCCCGTGCCTATCATGCAGAGTCCCCCACGCTCAATCGATGCGAGCGAACAGGATGATTGGAAAATCCCCCCTTCGATCTCAAATTGGAAGGTAAACTTTTATCTTTTTCATGAACTAGGCGTGAGTTTCAACATGGTGTGCCTCCAGAATCCGAAAGGATACACGATTCCACTTGACAAGCGCCTTGCCGCAGACGGCAGAGGACTTCAGGAAGTTCAAATTAATGACAATTTCGCCAAGCTCTCCGAGGTAATTATTTATGTGATGATTTGCAGAGTACATTCGTAAATGACACCCGCTGTTAACCAGGCACTCTATCTTGCTGAACATAAAGCACGAGAAGCAGTTGAGACCCGAGCAGATATTCAACGAAAACTGCTGCATACTGCCAAGCAAGCGAAGGAGGCTGAGCTGAGAATTCTTGCTAAACAAGCTCGTGTAGATCGAGTCGGTCTAAACGTTGATGAGAACATCACTAACAAATACGGTGAGAAAATATCATAATTCTTTCCTCTGTCTTCCTTTGCTGATCTAAATGTTGTGCAGAAGTTAGCCACAGTTTAGAAGAAGTATCTCTGAAACAACAGGACTCGCGCGACTTTCTTCGTGACGAGCGAAAAAGGGCACGCGAGCGAGAGAGACGTTTGGACGTAAGCTGCACTCATTTTGTTCGGAACTCAGAATATCAACAGCACGTTTTCTCCGAATAGGTCGGTGGTGCTCACGACAGAAAAAAAAAAATTTTGGCCCGAGATCGTGACCGTGATGTGAGCGAGCAGATCGCTCTTGGTCATGCAAACGTACAACAGACTTCAAACGATAGACAATCATATGATCAGCGACTATTCGACAAGGTGAGCGTGAACAAAGCGTGTAGTTCTAGTTATTTATTGAGGAGCGTTACTTCTGACTTTTCTTTTGATGATCCGACGTTAGCAACATGGTGTAACCAGTGGTTTTCACAATGAGGATGCGTTTGATGTTTATGACGAGCCAATCTCTCAGCACGGGAGCAAAACTCATGGATCAGGCGCTCTGAGCACGAGCACGAAAGATACTCAGACGGTGACTGGCATTTTGATTATTGATAATCATTTGGCTATAGTTTTTTTTACAGGGCTTGAGAGCGGTGGAATTTAAACATCAAGGCTCTGCGCGAAATGATCCTTTTGGTTTGGATACAATATTAACTGGTGCGTGGCATTAAATTGATTTCAAATCAAGCACATTGATGGTCAACTTTGTACAGAAGTGAAGAAGAGTTAGACGAATGCATGGTATATCTCTAACAATTAATAATTATCGAAGCAG
>JGI26273J51734_10001576_pt1 | contig 12008 bp, 5 predicted proteins | sample SaaInlV_125m_DNA_FD_51734 | JGI IMG/M metagenome (IMG submission 51734) | reverse complement strand
CCCGAGCGTGGCGAGCGCGTGTCTCGGCTTGTTCGCTAAATGTTACCCCGAGCGGCTGGCGGGTATGATCATGGTGGGCGCGCCGATGCTCTTCAACGGCCTGTACAGGGCGGTGTGCGCGTTCGCGGATCCGGTGACGGTCAAGAAGGTTCGGTTCGTGGTTGGGCCCGACGGTAAGGGCGGCGGCAAGGCGTTCGACGTCGTGATGGATGAATTCTTCGACTCCGAGACCAAGGGATGGTTAAGTACGGAGATGATGGAGAACCGGAGAAGGTGGAAGGACGTCGCTAAGCGTAAGAGCTGGATGGCGGCGACGTTCGCGGGACGCGGGTCGACGCACGGGTGGTGGCAAGGGGTCCAGGAGAGTGGGTCCAAGGCTGCGGCGGGAGCGCCGGAGCCGCCGGTTGAGGGCGAGGCGGGTCACGACATCCGCGGCTGCGACTCGTTCGTGCGGTGCGACGCTTTTAGGAACGTGGCGGCGGCCGTGAGACGACGCGGGGCGAACGGGAAATTGACCGCCCAGCTCGTGGACCTCGCACCCGGGGACGAGGGCGCGGTACCGGAGGAGTAGCGAGTAGAGCGCTTCACATTTTTTCGTCCAGGATCCCACAAGGAATAAATCCGCCAAGTGTTCACAAATTTTTCGTTGTGTCTATGGGTCCCCAAATTTAGATCGTCGTTTCTTGAGTTCTTGAGGCTAAAGCAATCCTGAGGCCCAAAAATCGCGGCGCGGCCTCTGGCCTCCTGTTGAACGAGTCTCGTACATATCCTTGAGTCAATTCTTGAGTTAATCTCATCTGGGTGTTACCGTGGAATAACTGGCGTGTAGACCGCCGGGAGACGCCAGAACACACGGCCCGACGGCCGGGTATCGCGCTGCACTAGGCTCCGCGAGTAGGCTTGTGTTCCACGAGAGTGTACCATGGGACGCGGCGGCGCTCCCGACACGGACGGGTGAGTACCCCACGGCTCGTCGCGCCCCTCCAACGTTGAACGTTGGCGGTGGACACACGCCTCGCGAGATCCCGCACGTCCCTTTCCCCCCGCGGCTGGAATGAAAAGAGGCGCGGATATCAGCCTCCGTCCGCTTCATCCGCCGATCTCTGGATGCCAGACATCATCCCCACGTTCCGCACGTCCCTCCGACGCTGACGTCTTCATCTCCCGTCTTCATCTCCCCGTAACGTCCACAGGAACGACGCGGCCCCGCTGCTGTCGTCGACCGTCTCGTCGTCCGGCGCGAAGAACAGGAAGAACCCTGTGACCGGCAAGCCCGAGACCACCTACGGAGGCTCCAGCGAGGAGTTCCAGCAGGATGACCCCAACATGTACATGGGCGTTCCCAAGTCGGAGCTCATGAACACTCCCGAGGACGGCCTATCCGAAACCGAGGCGTCGCACCGCCTCACCCGCTTCGGGTACAACAAGCTCCGGGAGAAGGAGAGGAACATCTGGTGGAACCTGGCGCTCGAGTTCGTCCAGCCCATGCCTTTGATGATCTGGGCCGCGATCGCGATCGAGACCCTCGAGGCCTTCCTCAAGATGTCCCGCGACGAGGACTCGAGCGACTCGTGGATCGACGTCGTCGTCCTCGTCATCCTCCAGCTCCTCAACGTCCTGGTGGGCTTCATCGAGGAGCTCAAAGCCGGCGACGCCATCGCGGCGCTGCGCGAGTCGCTCAAGCCCGAGGCTACCGTGAAGCGCGGGGGCCGCGTCTACAACATGGACGCGACGGAGCTCGTCCCGGGTGACATCGTGTGCCTGGGCGCGGGTGCCGCCATCCCGGCGGACTGCATCCTCCGCGAGGGTAAGCCCATCCAGGTTGACCAGGCGGCGCTCACGGGCGAATCGCTACCGGTGACGATGCACGCGGGCGCCGAGGCCAAGATGGGATCCACGTTGACCCGCGGTGAGATCGAGGCGACCGTGTCCGCCACGGGCTCCCAGACCTTCTTCGGCAAGACGGCGGACTTGGTGCAGGGTGTCGACGAGCTCGGACACTTTGAGAAGGTGCTCCGCGAGATCATGATCATCCTGGTCGCCGCGGGTTCCATCATCTGTTTCATCGTGTTTTGCTACCTGCTCAACATCGGCGTCGATTTCTGGGAGGTGCTCGCGTTCAACGTCGTCCTCCTCGTCGCATCCATTCCCATCGCGCTCAGGGTTGTGTGCACCACCACCCTCGCGCTGGGATGCCACGAGCTCGCCGCCGAGAAGGCCATCGTCGCGCGCCTCTCCTCCGTCGAGGAGCTCGCGGGCATGACCATCTTGTGCTCCGACAAGACGGGCACCCTGACCCTCAACAAGATGATGCTCCAGGAGGATCTCCCNATCTTCGTCAAGGGTCTGAACAGGGACGACGTGCTCCAGCTCGCCGCGCTCGCCGCCAAGTGGTGGGAGCCCCCCAAGGATGCGCTCGACACCCTCGTGCTCAACGCCGTCGACATTCGCACCCTCAACGACTACGATCAGACCGACTACATGCCCTTCGATCCCACGATCAAGCGCACGGAGTCTACCGTGAAGAACAAGACGACGGGTAAGGTGATGAAGGTGACCAAGGGTGCGCCCAACGTCGTGCTGGACTTGTGCGACAACAAGGCGCAAGTCGCCGCCGAGGTTGAGTCCAAGGTTATGGAGCTCGCGCACCGCGGCATCCGATCCCTCGCGGTCGCCCGCACCGTCGGGTCCCCCAGCGGACCCCTCGAGTTTGTCGGTATCCTCACCTTCCTCGACCCGCCGAGGCCCGACACCAAGCACACCATCGATTGCGCCGACGACTTTGGCGTCGCCGTTAAGATGATCACCGGCGACCACAAGGCCATCGCCGTGGAGACGTGCCGCGTCCTCGGCATGGGCACCAACGTCCTCGGTACCGACAAGCTCCCCCTGATGCAGGCGGCGGACCTCGAGAAGTGCACCACCCTCGGCAGGGACTACGGCGAGCTCTGCCGCGGCGCTGACGGCTTTGCCCAGGTTTACCCCGAGCACAAGTACCTCATCGTCGAGGCGCTGCGCCAGCAGGGCTTCTTGGTGGGCATGACGGGCGACGGCGTGAACGACGCGCCCGCGCTCAAGCGCGCGGACGTCGGTATCGCGGTGCAGGGCGCGACGAACGCGGCGCAGGCTGCGGCGGACATCGTGCTCACCGAGCCCGGTCTCTCCACCATCGTCACCGCCATCGTGACCAGCCGCAAGATTTTCCAGCGCATGAAGAACTTCGTGATTTACCGAATCGCGTGCACCGAGCAGCTCCTGCTCTTCTTCTTCTGGTCCTGCATCTTCTACCACCCCAACGAGTACAACGAGGACTGGCCCTCGTACTTTTACATCCCCGTCATCGCGCTCGTCACCATCACCATCCTCAACGACGGCACCATCATCTCCGTCGCGTACGACAACGTTCACGCCTCGCAGCTGCCGGAGAAGTGGGATCTCAACATCCTCTACATCGTGTCCTCGGCGATCGGCATGACGGCGCTGCTGTCCTCGCTCATCTTGCTGTCCTACGCGCTGTCCTCGGTCGACCCGAACAGCAGCTGGGCGGCGATGGGCCTGCCCCAGCTGTCGTACGGCGAGATTCAGTGCCTGATGTACCTGAAGATTTCGCTGTCGGATTACTTCTCCGTGTTTAACTCCAGGTGCAAGGGCTGGATGTGGACCCGCTCTCCCTCGGTGGTGCTCGTCGGTGCGTTCATTCTCGCCACCTGGGCCTCCACCATGCTCAGCGTCTACTGGCCCTTCGGCAACGGCATGGAGGGTATCTCCTGGGCCCTCGCCTTTTACGTGTGGATGTACGTGATGTTTTGGGCCATCGTGCAGGACGCGGCGAAGGTGCTGACGTACGCCGTGCTTCAGCACATCGGGTGGGTGCAGAGCGTCGACGTCATCGACGAGGTGGCGCTCAAGAGGAGTCATGATCAGCTGTTCGACGTCCAGATTGGTTAATGAGTTGGACGGCGGGAAAGAGTCGGATGTGGGAACGAACGTTAGAAAATACTAACAAGAGGGAGCCGCGGGTGCCGCGAAAGGAGTACCCAGCTCCCTTTGATTGTCTTTGCTCCTCGCGGTGGACGCGCGTCCGCCGCGATCTGTCAATACCATTGAATTTTATTCGCTAAAACACTCTCGTGTGCGTTATTACAAAGTCGTCGCTTCTCTTCTCGTACGTCTTCGGTCCTCCTCGTCTTCGTCTCCATCTCTTCATGCTACCTGCGACTCGACTGTGCGCTTTGACATTTTTTCCTTCTCAACGAGCGCGTTGATCTTCTTGAGATCCTGCAACGCCGCGTCGAGCCTCTTCAGCAGCTCCGGGAAGCTTCCGATGGGATCCACGATGGGCCGCCTCTCCTTGACGAACATCGTCCCCTGGATCGCGCTGAGTCGCAGGTAATACATGGCGAGCGCCACGCCCGAGGTCCCGGCTCTGTGCGCTCCAGCCAGGCAGTGCACCATCACGTTACCGCCCGCGCGCAACACCTTCTCGACAAAGGCGAAGAGCGGGGCGAAGTACCGTCGCACCCCCACGTGCGAGTTCATGTCCTCCTTGCTCCTCCACCAGTGCGCGATGGGGAACCGAAGGTAGGTGAAGTTCTCGTCGTCCTCGAAGAAGTTTCTGGTGTCTGGATCTTGCGCGTTAATCACGTGCGTGATGCCGTTCGCCTGGAGCGTCTCCTTGTTCGACGCCGCGCGGATGTTTCCGATGTAAAACGTCCCGCCGTTGGGAAGCTTGAAGATGGGGGATACATCCTCGTAGAAGCTACCCGGTCCGGGCTGATCCTGGAGACTGCGAGAGGTTGGGGAAGACGGGGGGGCGGGGCGTTAACACCCAGTTGTAGAAGCTATTTTTTACGGGCTAAACACTCCGATGAACGCGTTTGGGCGGGGCGGAGATTTTTCGGGCGGAGGCGGGTCGGGGCGGAGGCGGGCGTCGGGGGTTCGCCGCGAGGATCTGGGGGCGACTTACGCCAGGAGCTTGACACCCTCCGCGTGGTAGTCCGTCATCCGACCTGGCGATCGAAACCCTGGCCTTCGACCGCGCCAGCTTCACTGACTCCGATGACGCTTCGCACACGTTTTTCTTCAGTTCGAAGTTTTTTGGCCAGCTGGATCGCGATGGATGCGCTGGCTGGGCACCCGCTGCTCCGCTGGTATCGGCGCCAACCGAACCGAGGCGACCCGAGAGGAATGAAAGAATGCACGAGTAACATCAACGTCCCGAGGTCGCGGCGCATAGCGCGACCGGGCACGGAGGAGGACGCCCACAGGAGGCGCAGCCGGGGAGGCCGAACGACGAACGATCGTCCGCGCGGGGGTCGCGGCGCGAGGATCCACGGTGAGACGAGAGAGGAGGCGACGGCACAGCGGTGGAGAGATTAGGTGCCGCGTCTGCTGAATCCGACCGGAAACGATGGCGAGCTTCTTCGGCATGGGGCGCGCCCCACACCAGCTCTCGCTCAGGGTGACGTACGAGGGCTACGCCAATAACCCCGACGACCCCGACGCGCCCATCCTGCGCGAGGGGACCCTGTCGGTGGACTGGGAGGCCACCGAGGAGACCTCCGTCGTGCTCGAGCGCATCGACGAAAAGTACCGCGCGCTCCCGTTCAACCACAGAGGACAGGTCGTCGCGCTCCGTCTGGACGTCGACGAGCGCGGCGCGGGTGCCGGCGTGAACGGCGCCGGGAGCTCACCCAACGGATCGTCCGCGGGTGCCAACCTCGGTTCGCACCAACGCACGAGCAGCGGCAACCTCCTCAAGGATGTCTTCGGCGCCGGCGGTTTAACGTCGTTTCTCCTCGGAGGCGGGTCCGTCGACGACGACGAAGCCGACGCCGTTCCGAAACCCCCAAAGCTCCCGCCGTCATCACACGGAGGAAGCTCCGCGTCGAGTGCGGCGCCTCCTTCCGCGCCGCCCGTGCGCGCGCGGCTGGTGGTCGAGGAGGCGAGGCCCAAGCCCGTGAGGGTGGAGGTGAGGGGCGTCAACGCGAGCGGCGCCGACGTCCCGGCATCCGCTCGAGCCGCGCTGGCGAGGCTCGACCTCGGCGCCGTGCACACGCTGGTGCTCGGCGAGGGGTGCCATATGTTGTGCGTGGAGCTCAAGGAACGGTTAGGGTCGGTGCGGACGCTGGATCTCAGCGGCGCGCAGCTGGCGTCGGTGCCCGAGGAGGCCTTCGCGNTGGGACCGNGAGTNCGCGAGTTGGTTCTCGACGATAACAAACTCACNACGCTGCCGTCGCTGGTTAAGATGCCCAAACTCAGGCGTCTCAGCGCGGAGAACAACCAGATCCGCGAGTTACGCGCGGACTTGCGGGAGTGCGCGGATCTTCGCGAGATTTCGCTGGAGGGGAATAAACTGACGAGGCCCGCGATCGACACGGAGGCTTTGCGCAAATTAGAGACGCTTCGACTCTTCGATAACCCCGTGGAGCACCTGCCGGAGATGCACCACGCGCACGAGCTGCGAACGCTGACGTTGTTCAACGTTCGCATCGCCGCGGATAGGGACATGCGGTCCGTGGAGGTGACCAGCGAGGACATCCCGTCGACGCTAGCCGCCATCTACGCCGGCGGCGCGAGGGACGAGAAGGCGTACTCGATGTTCTTCAGCCTGGTGTTCCGGCAGAGCAGCTGCCAGCACCCGCTGCTCGCCAAGGCGATCGCGGTGATCGCGCGGAAGAAGCGCGCGAACTGCGAGGCGATATGCAACACCGACGGGGGTTTGCAGCAGCTCCTGGCGATGGTGCTCAGCGCCGACGCCGTCGTCGTTAAGGAAGCGTCCACGGCGCTGTCCACGCTCGGGTCCTACCCCGAGCTCGCGCGTAAGCTCATCGACGCCAAGGCGCCGCAGCGGATCCTCGCGATGCTCGGCGACGATAATTCCGCGGTGCAGATCTGCGGGTTACAGATTCTCAGTTCGCTCGCGTTTGCCAGCGATCGAATCGCTCGCGAGGTATTCGGCGAAACTTTGCTGGACCGGCTGATCCGATTGGTCCGCGAGGGTGCCACGCACGACGTGCAGGTCAACGCGTTGGAGGCTATGGGTAACCTGTCGTTCAACGCCGCGAACAGGCGCGCGGTGGCCAAGTACGCGCGGTCGTTGCTCGCGACGCTGGCGCTTCCCCCCGGGGCTGGATCCGGTACTGTGTCCAAGCCCGGGACGCCGATGCAGAGCCCGGTGAAGACGAACCGGCACCCGGCCTGGGGCGCGCCCGAGACCTCAGCCCCGGCGAGCGCGGCGCCGACGCACCCGGAGGTTAAGCGGATGGCCTGCCGCGCGTTGGCCATCTTGGGCGAGAACAGGCTGGTGCAGCGGGCCGTCGGGCACGGGACGCCGCCGGGGCGCGGGGTGCGAATTTTGTGCATGGACGGCGGGGGTATCCGCGGCACCGCGACGGTTCAGATGCTGAAACGGCTAGAGCGGGGCACGGGTAAGAAGGTGCACGAGCTCTTCGATTTGATCTGCGGGACGTCCACGGGCGGGATGCTCGCGGTCGGGGTCGGGATTCATAAGCACCCGCTGGACCGGGTGACTCGGATGTACGCGGACCTGGGCTCGCGGATCTTCAGCAAGATGCGAAGCAGCGGATCGGACGACGCCGCGCAGAGCTACTCCAAGGCGCTCAGGGACAGGCTCGATTCGCTCTACACCTCGGGGCAGCAGGCTATCCGCGTGGGGGTCACCGGAAGCAAGCACGACCCGACTTTGTTCGAGTCGTTGGTGCGACAGGAGTGCCGGCTGCCCGCGCCGCTCGACCCGACCAGGCCGCACGAGCCCGCGCTCATCGACACCGGCCTGATGCCCGGCCCCAAAGTGTTCGTGGTCGCCACGTTGGTGTCCGTCAACCCCGCGCAGCCTTACGTCTTTAGAAATTACGAGTACCCCGCCGGCATGGACGACGCGGCGGGCGGCGGGGCGGATGACGATGAAGAAGAAAAAGGGTTTACCGAGGACACCTCCAAAACCATGGGCAGCTGCAAGCACTTACTGTGGCAGGGCGTCCGCGCGTCCTCCGCGGCGCCGTACTACCTCGCGGACTACGGCATCGGCGACGAGCGGTGGCAGGACGGCGCGGTGACGTGCAACAACCCGAGCATGCTTGCGGTGATGGAGGCTCGGCGCCTGTGGCCGGATCGGCCCGTCGACGCGGTGGTCAGCCTCGGCACCGGGATCGTCCCGACCAAGCGCAGGGAAACCTCGGGGCTTCTCAACGCGACGATGACGGCGACGTCCATGCGCGTGTTGATGGACAGCGCGTGCGAGGTTGACCGGACGGACGCGGCGCTTCGGACGCTCCTGCCCATGATCCCGGGTACCAAATATTTCCGCTTCAATCCCGTGGACGAGCGATGCGACGTGGAGCTGGACGAAACCGAAGCTGGTTTGCTGCAGGGTCTCACGGACGCGACGGACGAGTACGTCGCGAGGAACGACGCCGGGTTCGCCGAGTGCTGCGCCGCGCTTCGTGTCGGATCCGGCGACGCGGACGGCGACGGCGACGGCGACGCGGACGCCTCCGCGGCGGCGATTCAGTCATCGGAGATGGGCTCCCGGCGCGGCATGCTGCTCGTGGAGGCGCCGAGGGTGGGCGGTGAGATGGACGCGAGCTCGGGGTCGGTGCGCGACTTTTGCGAGACGAGGTCCATACCTTTCGAGCGCGTGGACACGGCGTCGGCGGCGGCGCCGTCGATTGATAAATCCGGGAAAGGCCCCGGTTTAGTCGCGTTGCTCCGCGCGGCGACCAGGTTCGCCAGCCAGATGGGCGTGATCCACTTCAACTGCCTGGCGGACGCCGAGGGCATGACGCTGCGGTGGGCGGAGGAGATGATCGCGGTGGCGGAGCCGTCGGCGGCGGCGTCTAATTTCGTGAAGCGCTCGAGGGCCAACCGTTTGACTCTCGCGGAGCTGTGCGCGCTGGAGACGCGCGTGGAGGTGGACGGCGCCCTTCACACGGTTCTCGGGAAGCACGTCCAGAGGGACGACGGGGTCGGCGGCGGCGAGGTCGGCGCCTACCTCTTCCGAAGGGCGTCGCCCGGTGAACGGCTCGGATCGGAGGAAGCCGGGGGGTTGCTCGCGGTGTGGCGCGATAAAATCGTGACGTCGCACGCGGCGTTACCCGGGGATCTCATCGCCACGATCCTGGACGCGGACGCCAAGGTGGTGTTGGCGCCGTTACTCGCCGACGACGACGAGGAGGGCGGTGACGGCATGAGGCACGAGCGGTTGGGCGGGATGTGGTCTTCGGACGCGATTGATTTCTTCAACGCGTTTTATCACGCGTTGTACGTGGTGGGCGCGGACGCGGTTGCGGCGCTTGGTGCCGCGACCTTGGTGCAGCCGAACTGCCACCACTTCAGGTGTCACATGAAGATCAACGGGGAGATTTTGACGCTCAAGGCTGGCGACGACGACCTGCTGCCGGACGAGGATTAGNNTTGACNTTGAGGGGTGGAGGCCGAGTGGTCAAAAACCAGTGGTGAAATAACAAATTAGCGCGCATAGCGCGTATAAATCTAATATTCACCCCGCTTCCAGGGTTTTGATGTGCCGAAATACGGGACGGGCCTCCGCATGGAAGCCCTCTTTGCAACGCGCGAGATAGCTCGAGAGTAAAACTCTTGAGGACGGCTATTTAGGACCGCTTCCTAAACACCACAAACTCAATAAACTAAGACACAATGGCTGAGTGAGTGCCCCGGCGACGCCGCCATCCCCAGACCCAGCGGGAAAAATCGCCGATTGCGTTTCCCCGGCCTCCTGCTGAGAGCGCCGGAGGACGCGGCGACGGGGCGCCGCCGACGTCCCTTGGGACTCGATCGTCGCCCTCCCGTATCCCCATGACTCGCGCGTACTCCCAATACCTCGCTCCGATGTCGCATTCGCTGACCGTTCGCTCCGCGTCCCGCCCCCGTCGCCTTCGCTCTCGCAGGGAAGAAGCTACCGTGGAGGTCGAGGCCACCGAGGAGGTCTCCAACGAGCCCATGGACCTCATGGGCGCCGTCCAGATGGTCCTCAAGAAGGCCCTCGCCGAGGACGGTCTCCACCGCGGTCTCCGTGAGGCGTGCAAGGTGCGCATTCGACGCTCGACCGTCCCCCACCGCCCGGTCTCCGGCGTCGCGGCACATATCCCATCCACCGCTGAAAGTTTAGGGTTCATCGTCCATCCCACGCTCACCATCCCTCCTCCATTCCCGTTTCCATCCAGGCCATCGAGTCCCGCAAGGCGCTCCTCTGCGTCATGGCCCAGGACTGCGACCAGGCTGACTACACCAAGCTCATCAAGGGGCTCTGCGATGAGGTGAACGTTCACCTCGTCACCGTCCCCCAGGCGGTTGAGCTCGGCGAGTGGGCCGGCCTCTGCAAGCTCGACGCCGACGGCTCCGCTCGCAAGGTCGTCAAGTGCTCCTGCGTCGTCGTCTCCGACTACGGCGAGGAGTCCGAGGGTCTCACCATGCTCCAGGAATTCCTCAAGAAGGCCCCGGAGGCTTAATCGGTTCACTAGAATCGATCGGAGCGCCTCCGGGCCGTCGCCAAAAATGTCGAAAGTTTATTCGAGAGTCGGAGATTAGCGATTACGCATGTAATAAGGACTTCTCCGGCGAAACAACATCCCTAAACTCGCTAAACGTATCACTCTATGAGTATGCGATCGGTCAGAACCCCCCGACGGCGGACTCGCCTCGTCCGTCCCGCGTCCCCTCGCCGCCCACGCCTCCCCGGATGGAGATGGCCGCGCCCGAGTACCTCGCCTGCGACTGCTCAAACGACGACATCCCTTCCCCGCCCCCGCCGCCCTTCCTCCGCTTGTTCCGCTTGTCCCTCACCGCCTCGTACATCTCCACGATCCGTCGTCGGTGCGCCTCGCCGAACCGCGCGCGTCGCTCGTGCACGTGCTCGACCAGCATGTCCACCCCGGTTTGCGCCCACGCGAATTTATACAGCGAATGAGCCGCGTCGCACGCGTCCAACAGCGCCTCGCGCTCGTCCTCGCGGAGCTGCCAGGCGTCCAGCTCGGCCCTTCGCTCCGCCGCGCGCATCCGCTGCGCGTATTCCCTCATCTCCCTGGCCTCCTCGTCCTCCCCCTCGTGATGAGCCTTCTCGTCATCATCTTTTTTATCTTCTTCATCTTCTTCTTCGTCGTCGTGTGGTCTCGGTCCGAGGTCGTCGAGGGCGTCCACCAGCGCCTTGACCGCCTTGGTCGCCTTGGCGAACTGGAAGTTATCGTCCGTGTACACGTCGTTGACCACCCGGACGTGCAGCATCCACACCGCCAGCTGAGCCTTGTGCTTGGCGTTGAGCACTCCGTCGTCGCCGCATGCCTCCGCCGCGTCGAAGAGCTCGCGGTATTCGAACCGTACCGCCGGATCGTTCGCGCGCCGGGGCGTGGGCTCCATGGCGTTGGTCAGAACGGCGAAGAGCGCCTTGCCGTGCCGGCGCTCGAGCTCGCCGCCGCGCATGAGCGCCAGCGCCAGCTGCGCGCACTTCTTGAACTTGGCGGGGTTGCCGATGTGCGCCGCGATCTTAGCGAGCGCCGCGCCGTGGTCCACCTCCCTCGGGCGCGTCTCAGGACCCTCGGAAGCCTTCGCGCGCTTGGCNTCGGGCGCTGGCGCGGGTTCCGGCTCGGGCGCGGGNTCCGGCGCCGGCCTCTTCGCCGACGGGAGGTCGTCAAAGAGCCCCATCGCGGACGCGCCGTCCTGTTGTGAACGTGCCGAGGAAAATCTGTGTGAACGTCACTCCGTGAAGCGCGAGTCACTCGGACCCACTCGCGATGCCGAGGGTCAAGGACAGGGTACGGTCCGAGGATGTCACCCTGGACGAGGACCTGACGTTCGCCGACCTCCAGCTGCCGGTGCGTGCCNCTCCAAACCTCCTCCTCCCTCCCACCGCCGCTCCAACAAACTCAACCTAACAACCCTCCTCCCCATCCCGTCCCACCCCACCCAACAGGAGGCCGTCGTCAGGGGTTTGAACCTCTCCGGGTTCACCGTCCCATCCCCCGTGCAGCGCG
>JGI26273J51734_10001574_pt1 | contig 12017 bp, 10 predicted proteins | sample SaaInlV_125m_DNA_FD_51734 | JGI IMG/M metagenome (IMG submission 51734) | reverse complement strand
CAAGCCGAGCGAGAGGTTTTTTATGGTAAAGGAGATTCCGCTATTGTTGCGCCGGTAATTTGTTATGAAAGTTTATTTGGAGATTATATTACAGAGTACGTGCGTAAAGGCGCGAACTTTTTAGGCGTAATAACAAATGATGCTTGGTGGGGAAATACCGCAGGTTATCAGCAGCATTGGGGGTTTTCGAGAATGAGAGCAATCGAAACAAGAAGATCAGTAGCAAGAAGCGCAAATACAGGTTGGAGTGGGTTTATTAATCAACGTGGAGATGAATTACAAAAGTCTACCTATTTAACCCAAGATGTATTGCGTCAAAAAATTCAATTAAACAGTGAAATGAGCTTTTACGCTCAATATGGAGATATCATCGGAAAGCTAGGCGTTTGGTTTAGTATTATGGCATTACTTAACCTTTTGGTTAAAAAAGTAACAGCCAAAGGTGTTTAGTTGAAAAGTCTTACCATTAATCAGTAAAATTTAGTCTGTTAACTCATTCGAAGTTTGTAAATTTGCACCATCATAAACCACAATTAATATGTCGGAATTAAATAAGCACAGTAAAACAGTTACTCAGGATCCAACTCAACCAGCTTCACAAGCTATGTTGTATGGCGTAGGATTAACGGATGATGATATGAATAAAGCGCAAGTTGGTATTGCTTCTACAGGTTGGGAAGGAAATACGTGTAACATGCACTTAAACGGTTTTGCAACAGATATTAAAGCAAGTGTAAATGCTTCTGATTTAGTTGGATTAATATTTCATACAATTGGTGTTTCTGATGGTATTTCAAACGGAACTACAGGTATGAAATTCTCATTAGTATCTAGAGATATTATTGCAGATTCAATCGAAACTGTAATGAGTGCTCAGTTTTATGATGCATTAGTTACTGTTGTAGGTTGTGATAAAAACATGCCTGGAGCAATGATGGCGATCGGAAGATTAAATCGTCCGTCTATCCTTGTTTATGGAGGTACTATTAGTGCTGGTAATTATTGTGGTAAAAAATTAAACATCGTATCTGCCTTTGAGGCTTTGGGTCAAAAAGCACAAGGAGAGATTACTGATGAAGAATATAAAGGTATAATCAAAAACTCTTGTCCAGGAGCAGGAGCTTGTGGAGGTATGTATACAGCAAATACAATGTCTTCAGCAATTGAAGCATTAGGAATGTCAATGCCTTTCTCTTCATCTAACCCTGCTAATTCACCTGAAAAGGAAAAAGAATTAACAGAAGTTGGACCTGCAATTAGAAACTTGATGGAAAAAAATATCCTTCCAAGAGACATCATGACTCGTAAAGCATTTGATAATGCATTAAGAGTTATTATTGCTTTAGGAGGATCAACAAATGCGACAATGCATTTAATCGCAATGGCTGATGCTGTTGATGTTGAGTTAACATTGGATGACATTCAAGCAATGAGTGACATCACNCCATTCTTGGCAGATTTAAAACCTTCAGGAAAATACTTAATGGAAGATCTTCACGCAGTTGGTGGTGTACCAGCGGTAATGAAGTATTTGTTAGAGAAAGGATTGTTACATGGAGACTGTATGACAGTAACAGGAGAAACTTTAGCTGAGAATTTAGCGAAGGTTCCAAGTTTAACTGAAGGACAAGATTTATTACGTGAGATTGAAAATCCAATTAAGCCAGAAGGTCATTTACAAATCCTTTATGGAAATATAGCAACTGAAGGATCTGTAGCTAAAATTACAGGTAAAGAAGGAACTAAGTTTGTTGGACCAGCGGTTGTATTTAACGATGAGTTTGCTGCAATTGATGGAATACTTGACGGAACGGTAAAGAAAGGTAACGTAATCGTTATTCGTTTTGAAGGACCAAAAGGCGGACCAGGAATGCCGGAAATGTTAAAACCAACTTCTGCTGTTATGGGAGCTGGATTAGGAAAAGATGTTGCCTTAATTACTGATGGTAGATTCTCTGGAGGATCACACGGTTTTGTTGTAGGTCACGTTTCTCCTGAAGCTCAATTAGGTGGTGTTATCGGGTTGATTAACGATGGTGATATTATTACTGTTGATGCTGAAGAAAATGTACTTAATGTCGATCTTACCGTAGAAGAATTAGAACAGAGAAGAAAATTATGGAAGCCGAAAGAAATTCCAAAGAGAGGGATTTTAGGGAAATATGCCCGACAAGTTGGGAGTGCATCTCAAGGATGTTTAACTGATAAATAAGGTTTGGCAGAGTATCTTTTTGTCGTTTAAAAAACTACAAATCAGTCTGTTAAGATCTTGTTTTGTGGTTTGAACCTCGGAGGGTGTTTTAAATAATTCAAAATCTGAATTTAGAATTATTTAAAACATCAATATCTTTATATAAATGAGACATTTAAAAGTAATATCAGTCGAGCTTTTTCTAAGATCATTATTTGGTTTTTAAGTCCGAGATTTGCTTTGAAATAAATAAAACTAAAAGCCTTTCTCACATAGTAAGAAAGGCTTTTTTTTAATCGGATTAAAATGGAAAAAACAATTAAGANAGTTACTGGTGCAGAGGCCGTAGTTTTAAGTTTGTTGGAAGAAGGGGTAGAGAAAGTTTTTGGTTATCCAGGAGGAGCAATTATGCCTGTTTACGATGAGTTTTATAAATATCGAGATCGAATTAAGCATATACTAGTACGCCACGAACAAGGCGCAACGCACGCTGCTCAAGGTGAAGCAAGAGTTAAAAATAAAACAGGTGTTGCAATAGCAACTTCAGGCCCTGGTGCAACTAATTTAATTACAGGTATTGCCGATGCACAAATCGATAGTACACCAATGGTGTGTATAACAGGGCAGGTTCCATCTCACCTTTTAGGTACCGATGCATTCCAAGAAACTGATATTATTGGCATTTCTTCACCGGTTGTTAAATGGAGTTTTCAAGTTACTAAGGCAGAAGAGATTCCTTGGGCGATAGCGAAGGCTTTTTACATCGCAAACTCAGGAAGGCCTGGTCCCGTTTTAATTGATATTACAAAAGATGCTCAGTTTTCAGAGTTTGACTTTGAGTACAAAAAGTGTGATTTTGTAAGGTCTTATAACCCAATTGTTGAGGTAAGTTTAGATCAGGTTAAAGATGCTGCACAAGCCATTAATAGCGCTAAAAAGCCAATGATGATCGTTGGTCATGGTGTATTATTGGGAGATGCACAAAAAGAAGTTTTGAAAGTTGTAGAAAAAGCAAAAATTCCTGTTGTAAATACATGGCTAGGAGCTTCTGCTTTTCCAACTCAGCATGAACTTTTTAAAGGAATGGTAGGGATGCACGGTTCGTATGCACCTAATCTTTTAACAAATGAATGTGATGTTTTAATTGCCGTAGGTATGCGTTTTGATGATCGTGTTACTGGTGATTTAAGTAGATATGCCTCTCAGGCAAAAGTTGTTCATTTCGAACTTGATTTTTCTGAAATAAATAAGAATGTAAAAGCTGATTATCCGGTTTTAGGAAATTGTAAAGAATCTTTAATAGCTCTTGATCCAATGATCATAGAGTCGGATGGTAGAGATGAATGGTTTTCAAGATGGGATGAGTTAGAACAGAAAGAAGACGAAATAGTTGTTCAGCCTGACGTCAATCCAGCGGAGGGTTCTATTAGAATGGCTGAGGTTGTTAGGCGTTTGAGTGAAATAACAGAAGGGCAAGCTATTATTGTTACTGATGTGGGGCAGCACCAAATGATTACCGCGCGTTATTACCAGTTTATGGATACCAATACGAACGTAACTTCTGGAGGATTAGGAACAATGGGGTTTGGTTTACCAGCAGCAATAGGTGCTAAGGTTGCCCGTCCAGAAAAAGAGGTTGTTGCTATTATTGGTGATGGTGGTTTTCAAATGACGCTTCAAGAACTGGGAGTTATTATGCAGGAAAAAATTCCGGTAAAAATCTTAATTCTTAACAATCAATTTTTAGGAATGGTGCGGCAGTGGCAACAGTTGTTTTTCGATAAGAGATATGCTGAAACTGTTATTGAAAGTCCAAGTTTTGTGAAGTTAGCAGATGCTTACGGTATAAAAGGGAAATCAATTTCTGAAAGAGGCGACTTAATGGGCGCTTTAACAGAAATGTTAGATTCGAAAGAATCTTTTTTATTGGAGGTGATGGTTGAAAAGGAGGGGAATGTATTTCCAATGGTTCCAGCTGGGGCTAGTGTTGCTGAGTGTAGATTAAAATAATTAAGATTAAAGTTCAAAAAGATGAGCGCAGATAATATTGAAAGATTTACGATCTCTGTTTATGCTGAAAACCACATTGGTTTAGCAGGAAGATTAATGCAGATCTTTACAAGGCGAAAGATAAATATTGATAGTTTAACAACTTCGGAAAGTGAAATTGAGGGCATTTATCGTTTTACAATTGTAATCCATGTAACTAAAGATCAGGTGGTTAAAGTTGTTAATCAAATAAAGAAAATTGTGGATGTAATGACTGCGTTTTTCTTTAGCGAAGATGAAATCGTATATCAAGAAATCGCGTTATATAAAATCAAATCTTCAACACTTTTAGGAAGTAATGTTGAAATGGTTGTTCGTAAAAATGCAGCAAGAATTCTTTATGTTGATCAAGAATTTACAGTAATTGAAAAGACAGGTCACAAAGAAGAAACACAAGAGCTTTTTTATAAGTTAAAACCTTTCGGGATTTTAGAGTTTGTACGTTCGGGTAGAGTCGCAATTGCTCGTCCAATGCCAAACCTTCACTCTTGGTTAGAAGAAGTTGGTTTAACGGATAAGTTTTTGGTGAATCCTAAAAAGTAAATTTATTAAAGTATTGAGTGAAAGGGACAGATTTATTCGTCCCTTTTTTTGGGTCCTACTTTTTGCTTCTTTAAAGAAGCGACTTTGAATCAATTAATATATAAACTTAAACTTAGCGTATGTTTCAGGTTTTAGGTTGGGCCAAAAGCTAAACTATTTCCCCTAAAACGGAAGGACTATCCATTACGAAAATTTTATTATTGAATTATAAATTCCAGGCTGACTTCACTAAATAAAGAAAGTTGATAATATTTTTGGCTGTGTCTAAAGTATTTAAAGTTTGGCTACTGTGATAAACTTTAATAGTGCTACCGGTTATAAATTTAATATTCTTTTAAATAGTTGTGTCGATTGCAAAAAAAAATACTCCTGCTTTTGTCATGTTACTAAACTTAAATCTTTCTCAATTGAAATGTAAGATCTTTTTTCGTTTTAGTTTTGTGGAATTTTAAAACGATTTTGATTTTTGATTGAAGTATTAATCAGCTAATTTAAATTTTTCGTTTGATTCGTTATTGACGAATCATTGTATGTTTGAGTGTTTCTTAAAAATGAGGAAATCAATATTAATATGAGAATTAATTTTTAAGCTTTCAAAAAGTGAATAAGGTTTTCCAAAGGAAGTTGTTATTAAGAATGAAAAAATACTGATAAATNTCCTTAAGCTTTAACTATTTTAACAGCATGGCTCTTAATTATGTGTTTATCGGTTTTTTTGGGATAGCGTTCGTGATGGCGTTGTATCAATATTTTGCAAACGATTTAGATATATTTTCAGCTTTAGTTCAAAGAACGTTTCATGATGCTGAGTTAGGCGCCGAAATTTGTATTGGATTTATTGGTGTATTTACACTTTGGATGGGGATTATGAAAATTGGCGAACACGGTGGTGCTATTCGAATTTTATCACGATTGGTAGCTCCTTTTTTCAATAGAATATTTCCTGAGTTACCAAAGAATCATCCTGTATTTGGTAGTATGATTATGAACTTTAGTGCCAATATGTTAGGGTTAGATAATGCAGCAACTCCAATGGGTTTAAAGGCAATTAAAGAATTACAAGAATTAAATCCCGAAAAAGAAACGGCGAGTAATGCGCAAATTATGTTTCTGGTTTTGAATACTTCTGGATTGACGTTGATACCTATTTCTATTTTAGCTTTACGTTTTAAAAAGCTGTCGGCGAATGCAAGTCTGCCCGAATTCAATGGTATTGCCTTAGCTAGTCAAAGTACTGACGTTTTCGTGCCAATATTAATTACTACTTTTTTCTCTACATTGGTTGGGATTATAACAGTTTCGATTGTTCAAAAAATCAATTTATTAAAACCTATCGTTGTCGCTTATTTAGGGACATTGTCTTTAATTGTATCTGGAATAATTTGGCACTTTAGTGATTTACCTCAGGAGGACGTTCAAAGCCAATCTACACTTATTGCTGGAGTTGTCTTGATGTCCTTTATAGTTGGATTTATTGGTTTAGGTATTAAAAATAAGATAAATGTTTATGATTCATTTTTAGACGGGGCAAAAGAAGGTTTTTCATCATCAATTAAGATCATTCCTTATTTGGTTGGGATTTTAGTAGCTATTGGGTTGTTTAGAGAGTGCGGGGCTTTAGACTTATTTTTATCGGGACTTCGTTGGGTGGTTGGTTTATTAACCAATTCAACAGAATTTGTAGATGCTTTACCTACAGCAATTATGAAACCGTTAAGCGGAGGTGGTGCACGGGCTGCGATGCTGGAATCCATGGATGCTTTTCCATTAAAAGAATCGGGAGGCGTCTTAGTAGAATCTTTTCCGTCTTTTTTAAGTGGAGTATTTCAAGGTTCAACTGAAACTACCTTTTATGTACTTGCCGTGTATTTTGGATCTGTTGGAATTAAGAACACACGTTATGCTTTGGGTGCTGGTTTATTGGCTGATTTCGCTGGTATAATTGCGGCGATTATTATTAGTTATCTTTTTTACGCTTATTGAAGGATAAACCCGAAAACAATTCTGGAGAGTTTTCAGAGTATTTACCTGCAGGCGCCTGTATATTAGTGATTATGGTAAGTTTTACTCACTCAAGCACTCAAATTAACATTCATCCAGTTTGATTACTTCTGATTTTTCTGATTACATTCAAATAATCAAGTTTTAAGTTTATTAGGGTTGTTTTTTAAAAAGGAATCCCAACCAGAATACTTTTTTCCACCAGTAGGAGAGTTTGATTGATAATGATGACAAACAGCTGTTGCCAGTGCATCAGTTGCATCTAGTGGTTCGGGGAGGTTCTTAATTTTAAGAATATGAACAAGCATACCGGCTACTTGTTCTTTACTCGAAGTTCCTTTTCCAGTGATGCTCATTTTTATTTTTTTAGGCGCGTATTCTTCAAAAGGAATGCTTCGAGAGAGCGCGGCGGCGATAGCCACACCTTGTGCTTTTCCCAACTTCAACATCGATTGAACATTTTCTCCAAAAAACTGAGCTTCAATGGCTAGCTCATCCGGAAGGAATTGATCAATTAAACTAATCATGTGATCAAAAATCATTTTCAGTCGGACACCAAGATCTTTTTCTTTTTTCATGGATAAAACTCCGGCATCCAAAAGCTCTATCTTAGAGCCAGTTATCTTAATAATTCCATATCCCATCACGTTTGTTCCGGGGTCAACTCCTAAAATGATTTTTTCCTTCACCAAAATCTTACTTTCTTTACGTCCTACTAGAAGAGTTTGAGTAAAAATAAGCAAATAAAGACGATCATTAATGTGGTTTTAAAAATCACCATATCCGGAGGGTCTATAATTTATCTTGTTTATTTACTTGGTTTCGAAAAAGTAGAGTTGATTGGTCAGATCGAAAGCTTCTTTTCCAGTCATCCTATTTCAATTCCCAAATTAGTTTTATTAATCGTGTTGATGTTCGTAAATTGGGGTGCAGAAGTTTATAAATGGAAGCTATTGCTACAGGATATGTTTCCTGTAACCAATCGATTAGCTATAAAAAGCACACTTGCGGGCGTTGCAACATCGGTTTTTACACCTTATAGGGTTGGAGGTTATTTTGGAAAAGTAGCACTTTTAAGCTTTCGTTATCGTGCAAAAGGTATTTTATATCAAGTTTACAATGCGATGGCTTTATTTCTAGTGAATTTCTTTTTTGGTTTATTTTTTCTTGGTTTGTTGGGTTTAGGATCAAAGCAAGAAATTATAGGATTACCACCTGATGTATTTGGAATGATTGCGCTTATTGGTAGTGTATTAATCATTGTAATCGCTGGTTTGTATGTAAATGTAAATTCGGTGACTGTTCTTTTTGGAAAAATACCTTTTACAAATAAATGGATGAAAGCTTGGAAGGTATTGGAAGGGGAAACTTATAAAAAGACTGCTTTAACGGTCTTATCTGTTAGTGTTTTAAGATACCTTGTAATAACCTATCAATACCTTTTAGCATTTGACATTTTTGGAATAAACGCTGAGCCTTTAACTATTTATTTTGCCTCAGGAGCATTGTTCTTTTTATTTCAGTTTGTTCCTGTTTTTAATGCCGTTGAATTAGGATTAACACGAACGGCAATGTTTACAGTAATACTTACCACATTTGGAATCGTAAACGAAATCACTCCAGATTTAACATTAGCTATAACTACAGCCTCTTTTTTAATATGGTTGGTTAATTTAGCAATACCTTCTATTGTTGGAAGTTTGTTTTTGAGTCAAGTTAAAGTGCTAAAATAAAAATGATTGTATCACTGCCTATAGTATTGCTTTATGGGATATTCGCAATTAGCGGGTTGTTCTTTGTTTGGGGTAAAAAAAAAGAGACTACAAATGTTAAACTACCAGTCGGCGTTTCAGTTATAGTAGCTGTGAAAAATGAATCCGAGAATTTGGACAGGTTAATTGACTCAATTTTAAAAAATAAAATTACAATTCCTTATGAATTAATTATTGTGGATGATTCAAGTAGTGATGACTCATGGGCTCTTTTAGAAAGGTGGAGATTAAAATCGAGTAAAGTTCATTTTTATAAAAATGAGGGAGCTGGAAAGAAGTCAGCTATAAAAAAAGCTATTGAGCATTCGAAATATGAAATCATTGTGCAAACTGATGGGGATTGCGAAGTTGGTTCGTTTTGGTTACTTAGTAATGTAACAAAGTTGATTGATTCTAAAACGAAATTAGTGATTGGTCCAGTTTATCCATTTGCTTTTAAAGGAGCGTTAAATGGTCTTATTCGACTGGAATGGTTGGCGTTACAGTTTTTAACAGCTTATACTTCTCGTTTAAGTAAACCTTCGATGGTAAACGGTGCAAACATGACTTTTTATAAATCAGACTATTTAGCATTTGTTAAATCCGGATTGGGGAGTAAATATTCCTCGGGAGATGATCTGTTTTTTTTAAGGTATTTAGCCAAATACAAAGAAGGTTCTGTTTTTAATCTCGATGAAAATAGTATTGTAAAAACAGTAATGCCTTCAACTTTATCAGGATTGTTACAACAGCGAATTCGTTGGGCAACTAAGGCTGGGAAGATAACTAATTTCGTTGGACTTGCATTTTCGTTAATTGTTGTTTTAGCAAATTTTTCCTGGATTGGAGCTATTTATGTTACACTTTACGACATCCATTTATTACCTGTTTTAATTATATCTGTGGGCTGGAAGTTAACAACCGACTTTATAATTTGCTGGAATATGAGTTTATTCTTTAAAGATGGAAATGTATTACGTTATGTGCCTTTGATGTTTTTTGTTTATCCAGTTTATTTATTGTTTGGATTGGTTTTGTCGTTTAAAAAAACTTATGCTTGGAAAGGTGTTGAGATGAAATGATTTAGTGTTTGTTATAGTTGTTTCATTATTCAACCTCTAGCAATTCATTTGTGCCAATTAAACTGCTGTCTTTATGTAACCAAGTACGGTGCTTAGGTAGTAAAATACCATCTACTTTCATTAAATCTCTCAAAATAATAATTTCACCTTTTTCAGAAGAATCATTCTTCAAAAACTTAAAACCTCTTAACTGGTAATCTACCTGATCAAAAAAGAACCAAAAGTTTTCTGCTTCATAATTCACTTGAATTTCCCATGTTTTAAAACCATTAAAGATTGTAGGCTTAAAATTGGGTTGAATCTTAGTTTCAGGATCTTGTAATTTCATTGGTAAACCCCAGAAGTAGGAATAAAATTTACTTGTCCACGAGTAATTACTACAATATTCTGCAGAAGTGTTTGAAATACATGAATCAGCTAAGTACTCCAAATTAATATTCCGGTCGATATTAATGTATCTAAAATAGTTGTGAGCAGTTTTAAAAGAGAGGTGAAGTTCTTCTGGAATACTGTCGTTAAAACTAAATCGACTTTCAAACTTTAATTGTTGATCAAATGTTTTCCAGTTATTCTTTACATCATGGAAAAAAATGGAACGATTGATGATATCCACTGATGAAGTTGGTATGTTAGAACAACTCATCAAAATGGGTAAAATAAACAGGAAGTGTAAAAAACAGATTTTCATGAAATAAAATTAAAATTCAAAAACTTTTATGGAATTCTTACGTTATTTAACCCCTTATAAGTAGACACTATAAAAGGTAAAGTTAAAACACCCAAGACAATGAGGAAAATAATTAAGATTACTGCTATTGCGATTTTAACACTAACAATGGCAAGTTGCGCTTCAACAGGAGGTCAGTCTGCTGGAGGACACTCACCTTGTGGGGCTTACGGTAATCCGTAAATAAAAGCACTCAAGTTAATCAACATAAAAAAGTCATTCTTATTGAGTGGATTTTTTTATGTTGATGAGTTTTGTTTTAATACTTATCACCTCTAGTGGCTTCTAAATGCATTAAGTAATACTACATTATTATCATTTGTAGTCTTTGAGTTTGAAATAATAATGATTTTAAACGGAAGACGAAAATCATTTATTAAATCCAGGTTAGTTTTTTTTTGATCTTTATTTTTTNATAGGGTTACCCCTTTAAATCGCAAACCGTAAATAGGTTATGGCTAGCGATTGTTTCTTTGTATAAAAGAAAAGAAACATGAAGGTCTTAAAGAGTTTATCCAGAAAATCATACAGAGAACAATTTGGAACATCAGAACAATGTCTAGCGTATTTATCGGACGTGAAATGGGGCTCCTTTTACAATTGTAAAAAGTGTAAAAACGACAAATATTGTTTAGGAAAATCGCCTTATAATCGCCGATGCAGTAAATGTGGTTATGATGAATCTCCGACAGCGAACACCTTATTTCATAAAGTTAAATTTGGGATAGAAAATGCTTTTGAAATGGTTTATGATATTTCTACAAGTAAAAAAGGAGCAAATAGTGTTTGGTTAGCTGAACGCCACGGAGTAAAGCAAATGACTGCTTGGTTATTTCGTCGAAAAGTACAACAAGCGATGAAAAGCAGTAATAATTTCCCCCTTGAAAATGAAGTTCATGTGGATGAATTTGAAATAGGCACACCACAAAAAGGAGAGCAAGGCAGAAGTAAATCAGCACATAAAATGAGAGTTGTTATTGCATTAGAGTATCGAGTTGGAAAAGCAGGAAGAGGATATGCAAAAGTCATTAAAGATTATAGCTCCAAGTCATTGGGAGAAATATTTGAAATGCATATCAGTAAAGACGCTAAAATAACTACTGACGGCTGGAGTGGATACAAACCACTTATGAAAGAATATCCTCATTTTGAGCAAAAGTTATCCAATAAAGGACAAAATTTCAAAATGCTACATATTCAAATCAGAAATTTTAAAAACTGGTTAAGGGGAGTGCATTCTTACTGCAACAAAGAAACTCTAAATCAGTACATTGAAGAATATTTTTTTCGATTTAATCGCTTAAACTTTAGAGAGTCAATCTTGGAAAATCTTCTTTGCAGAATGGTAAGAAAAAACCCAATTACTTATAAATCAATTAAATAAAATGTTACTTAAATGGGTAACCCTAAAATTTAATATGTTCAGGTGTAGTTCCACAGCATCCACCAATAATATTTACTAAGTTTTCATCGTGATATTCTTGTATTTGATTTGTCATATCTCTAGGAGATTCATCATATTCACCCATCTCATTTGGTAATCCGGCATTTGGATGACAACTAATTCCAAAATCAGTGTTTTTTGAAAGAACTTCTAAATAAGGTTTCATCATTTTTGCTCCAAGAGCACAATTTAACCCAATAGAAATTAAATCCATATGAGAAACTGATAT